>PPYF01411162.1_pt1 | contig 207563 bp, 210 predicted proteins | sample 1559871 | NCBI WGS metagenome assembly PPYF01 (sample SAMN08240021, study PRJNA423297) | Human gut metagenome, whole genome shotgun sequencing project.
GAAACTGTAATTTCTAATGCCGGAAACGACAGTTCCCCGCCTGGAAACGGGAAGTTAATGTATACAATAAACTTTTGCCCTCCTAGAGAATTGGCTTATGTAAGGTTTATACTGTGTGGCAGATACTTTATCTGCAACCTATCTGCCGCAGGTATCTGCAACGCTCCAACTATTTATCAACTAGTGCATTACACGCGTTTGGTTGCAGGTGGCAGATGTTTTCATGTTTTTTCAACTTTATAGTAGGAGGATTACGCATCAAAATTAGGGTCACAACCGTAAGTCATAAAACAGATTCACCTCTGTGCCCTCTGTGTACTCTGTGGTGAAAACAGTGCAGACATGAATAAGATTCACTTCTGCGGCCTATATGGTGAATAAATTCAGAACGTTATAGGAAAGTAAAAGAATAACTTCCACGCGAGTGAAGGTTTTCTTTTACTTTTCTTTTTTTATAATAGCTGCAATCATAAAGTAGCTTACTTTTGTTCTTTCTCTATATATTGTATAATCTAAAATAACTAGTGATGCAAAAAATGAATAAAAATGGATTTAGCCAATGTGCCGGAGCGTACATTGAGCGTTTGCGAAAAGAAGGGCGATATTCTACCGCTCATGTTTATAAGAATGCTCTTTTTTCTTTTAGTAAGTTTTGTGGAACAGGTAACATATCGTTCAGGCAAGTCACCCGGGAGTGTTTACGATGCTATGGACAGCATCTTTACGGGTCCGGATTAAAGCTCAATACGGTTTCTACTTATATGCGTATGTTGCGTAGTATCTATAATCGGGGAGTAGAAGCGGGAAGTGCCCCTTATGTTCCCCGGTTGTTTCATGATGTCTATACAGGCGTGGATATCCGGCAAAAGAAAGCATTGCCTGTGACCGAATTGCACAAACTACTGTATGAGGACCCGAAATCCGAACGTTTGCGTCGTACGCAGACGATTGCAGCTCTGATGTTTCAGTTCTGTGGAATGTCATTCGCGGATTTGGCGCATTTGGAGAAATCGGCTTTAGACCGGAATGTGCTTCAATATAACCGTATCAAGACTAAAACACCTATAAGCCTGGAAATTCTGGAAAGTGCAAAAGAGATGATGAATCAGCTTCGAAGCAATAAAACAGCTCTTCCTGATTGTCCCGACTATTTATTCGATATTCTGCATGGTGATAAGAAGCGGAAAGATGAAAAAGCATATAAAGAATATCAGTCTGCTCTTCGTCGTTTTAATAATTCTTTGAAGGATTTGGCGAGAGTGTTGCGCTTGAATTCGCCCGTCACTTCATATACCTTCCGACATTCTTGGGCCACTACTGCTAAGTATCGCGGAGTTCCGATTGAAATGATTAGTGAATCGTTGGGACACAAATCTATTAAAACCACACAAATATATCTGAAAGGCTTTGGGTTAAGAGAACGCACAGAAGTAAATAGAAAGAATTTATCTTACGTTAAAAATTACAATGTAAGTAGGTAATAGATAGGCAAAACTTTAATAATCAGTATTTAAATGTATCTGTTACTTCTTAGGTAACGGAATCAAATATGACGCAAAGATAGACAAAAATATAAATAGCAAACAAATATTCCCCCATTTTTTTTCGTTTTATCTGATGCATACGGCAAAAAAAAATCCGAACATGAAATAATCATATCTTCATGCCCTATGATTTATATGTCCTGTTTTAAAAAGAATTTCCCCCTTCGCTAAAGGCAAAAACTCTTCTACCACTGTAATTGTCGATGTTTTTCTCTATTCTCATTCCGATTGGTCTTGATTGTGTGTTTTCCGTTACCTAAGAAGTAACAGAATTATATAAGGTAAAAATAGTGGATTAATCAAAAAAGTTTTGAGAATATCTCTATTTAAAAGTATAACATACAAATAAAGATGAAACAAATTAAAGCGGCTTTTAGGAATAAGCCATTTATTTCGTTAAAAGGTAGTATTCTATTTCTGATACTCATTCCGATGAGCGGTCTGGTTCATGCGCAATATTCCATGGGAACAACAGGGCAGTTGATGATACCTACCGCTGAAATGCAGGAGACCGGTACCTTTATGGGAGGAGTCAATTTCTTACCCGAGCAAGTTACTCCATCGGTTTTCAGTTTTCCTACCATGAACTATTTTGTAGATATGACTCTTTTCTCTTTTATCGAATTCACTTACCGGATGACATTACTCAAAATGACAACCGGTACAGGCAGGACGGGTTATCATAATCAGGACCGTTCTAATACGATTCGTATTCGTCCGCTAAAAGAAAGTCGCTATTTCCCAGCTGTTGTGATTGGTGGAGATGATCTTTTGACGGAGAAGAAGACTCCGTATTGGGGAGCTTATTATGGTGTGTTGACAAAGACTATCGGGTTTCGTTCGGGAGACCAATTGGCTGTAACGGCCGGATGGTATATTCATCAAGGTGATTGTCGTGTATTTAATAAAGGACCTTTCGGAGGTGTCCGCTATACGCCTTCTTTTTGCAAAGAATTGAAGTTGATGGTGGAATATGATACGCGTGGATGGAATATGGGTGCTGCCATGCGCTTTTGGAAGCATTTGTCTGTCAATGTGTTTACTCGTGAATTTACATGTGTTTCCGCCGGTCTGCGGTATGAATGTACATTAATGCATTAAAAGAAGATGAAAAGGATTGTTAGTGCGACCGCTGTTTTTCTCTGTGGTATTTCTTTGTTACAGGCACAGCCAGTTCGTGTGAGTGAGACACTGAAAGAGTTGGATATGGAGAATATTTCAGTTGTGGAGAAAAGGGACACGATAACTGCGGCTTTTGAGACCTCTGCTTATAGGGGTATTTATAATGGAATTGGTATTGCCATACGTCATTTGGTCGCTATACCGGAAATACCGACTTTGCAGCTACTTATATTAGATAATGCCTTACCACAATTATGCATAACCATCCCTGCAGAATTGATTCAAAAATATCAAGCCGGTGAATGTGCGTTGGATGAAGTGTATCGCAAGATGGGGATGACTACTTCTACCGAAACTGCTGTACGGCAGCTGAAAGGCGTAAAACGAAAAGAAAGTTCTTTCGGTAAGGTCGATTTGGTAGTATATCCCAACGTGATGTTAGTCAATAATGTAACTTATAAGTTGTATAAAGCGGCTCTCGAGTTGCAACCTGCCGTGGAAATGCAATTATGGAAAGGCGCCTCGCTACGGATGCAGGTTTCTTTGCCTATTGTAAGTAATGAAGATGGCAAGTGGAACTGCGTTCGCCTGGGATACATGACTTTTCGTCAGGATTTTCGCTTGGCTAATCATTGGAAAGGATACCTCACAGGCGGTAGTTTCTCGAATGACCGTCAAGGACTTGCAGCAGGCATCGGCTATTTTTCGGCAAATGGTCGGTGGACGGTAGAAGGTGGAGGAGGAATAACCGGCTCTGCTCATTTCTATGGTAGCGAATGGAAAATGAGCAAGTGGAAAAGAGTCAATGGACAGATTAGCGTAGGATATTATATTCCGGAAGTGAATACTTTGGTAAAAGTAGAAGGAGATCGCTTTATTTATGGCGATTATGGAGTACGCGGAACTCTTTCACGCTACTTCGGCGAATATATTGTAGGTATATATGGTATGTATACAAATGGAGCAACGAATGCAGGATTCAACTTTTCTATCCCGTTACCGGGAAAGAAACGCAAGCGACATCTGCTACGGGTAATGCTTCCCGAATATTTTGCTTTTCAGTATGATATGCGTAGCGGGAATGAATATGCCCATCGTTCGTTGGGCGAAAGTTATAGTGTTGAACCTAAGTCGGCAGAGAATTCACATTTCTGGCAGCCGGATTATATTCGATATTATTTGATTAAAACGAGTGAGAAGTGAAACATGATTGATATTTTAACTAGTATTTTTAACAAAATTGAAACATTATGAAAAGTGTAAAATGGTTTTATGTGGGTGCCATGGCGATAGCCTTGGGTATGTTAACTTTTGCGACAGTAGCCTGTCACGATGATGATGACGATCCGAAACCGGCAGAAGGGGAAGTAATTGAAACTCCAAAACCGGTAGTGGAGTATTACATTATGGGTACGGTGACTTCTGGGGGAGAAGCAATGAATGGGGTAAAGGTAAAAGTGGGTAGTAAAAATTACACAACCGACTCGAATGGTAAGTTCTCTGTTACAGAAAGTGCTACAGGTACTTATAGTATTGAAGCGTCTTCTAATGGATATCTTTCACAGAAAACGTCAGTTGTCATTGCAGAGAATGCAGAGAATCGTAGTGTGGTAACGGTAGCTCTGGCTCTGACAAAGGAGAGTCCGAAAGAGACTGTGTCAATAACGGCAGCAGAAGAAACTAAGGTAGAGGATAAGAGTGAATCGAATCTGGCAATTGAAGAGCCGGGAGAAGTTGCTCCGGAAGAAGTGGTAGAGGATAAACCACTCGTAAAAGTCGAATTGGCAATACCGGCAGGTGCAATTGAGGCAACAGGAGAGAATGCAGAAATTGTTAAAGATGGTAAAGTAGACATCAGTGTAACAACCTTTGTTCCTGCTCCTGCAGAAGTAACTACTGAAGTAAAGGCTGAAGAAGTGAATAAAGATATACCTAAAAGCATCCCTTTAGCTGCTGCTAAATTTGAACCGTCTGGTTTGCAATTTGCAAAGAAGGTTACGATTTCTATTCCTAACCCTATCCCTGGAATAACATTCGCTGATGCTGATATGATACTTACTTATCAGAATCCAGATACAGGAGAATGGGGAGATGCAAAAGATAATCAGGGAAATGTAATTAAAAATATATCTTCTACTACAGAAGGTGGAGCTGTCACTGCGTATACAGCCGATGTCGATCACTTCTCTGCTTATGCTATAGAGAATAAAGTATACAGCAAGATTAGTAATGAAACTGTGACAACTACTATTCTAGGACAAGCTAGTCGTGATAATAGCGAGAATGCTAAAGCAGTGACTGGTATTGAACTGAAATATAAGGAAAAGTCTGGTTGGGACTATGATAAGAATGATGCTGCTCTTGTTGCTGAAGTAAAATCGCAATTAGGAGCTGGTGCTAGTGCTGAAGATACAAAAACGGTGAATGCAATGGTTGCTTTCATGAAAACTCGTATGTTCTCATTAATGGGATCGGTATCTGGCATTACGGAAACTGAACGTGTTTATAACACTGTAAATGTAAACGGATACACCACTATGAGTTATACTTGCTATGCAAAAGCTCGTACTACCACATTGACGGCTAATGTAAAGTTTAATGGTCAAAACAAGACGGTTTCGATTACAGCAACTCGTTATACCGGAACGGATCATCAATATAAGACGGTTACTTATAATCCGACACATAGCGGCGGTAAGGGTGGTAGTATTTAAGATGTTTTATAGTAAGGGGCTTGGATTCGTTTGTAGCATTGAATCCCTGCCTTAGCCGATTAGGAAAAAGTACAGAGGTACATCTTTACCTAATCGGGGCCACGCATCAGATTTTATTTTGATGCACATTTCCCTGAATATCAACTGTCTGTGAAGATCGTTGATATGATTTGAAACGATTCATTGAATCGATATGTAATATTTTTAATAAACCCCTTTTGAATATGTTCCTTTTTTAATAAACCCTTTGGGGCATATTCATATAGAGTATAGAGGGAGGAGATCACTGTGAAGCGGTCTCCTCTTTTGCTTTTTGAAAATATTGTATTACGCGAAGTAGTATTGCTAAAATCTGTCTTCCTTGGAGTGTTATTATATTCTTTTTGACTAGATTTGACTAGAAGTAATACCCTAAATTCACAAAACAACTTCCTTTGTCCGTCTGATTGGAGTATCCCAACGATATTTCCAATGGTCCGAAGATGCTGTCCATTCCATAACCTGCACTAACACCGAATAATTGCTTGCCTTTCAATATATCGAAGAAATTACTATCCGTTAGCCCGTAGTTACCCGTCAGTGTGAGATAATGAATGGCTCCCATACGTTGTCTGAACTTAATAGACGCAATCATGATGGTGTTATCCATCAATTCCAGATTGGTGACCCCGGCAAACGGTAATTGCTGTGGAATATAGAAACCGGGTACGTCACCGCCAATGGCATTTTGCAGCGGATAAGGAAAATCTCTTCCGATCAGGATACGTCCATAAATGGAAGGAATGACGGAGAAACGGCGGGTCACAGGGATGACACTTGCCCACGAAGCATTCAATGCTGAAAATGGAGCGTGGTCGTTGTATTGTGCCATGTTATCCGTATAAAGCGAATAGGCAGCTCTGAAGTCACTTCCTTTAGAAGGGAAGCGTCCTTTATCATAAGTATTATATTGCACTTGGGCAAAATAACTTAGAAAATGTTCCGATTCCACTTTCAGATCGGAGATTTCAGGTTTCTTGAACAGGAAATCTTTATACTTGTAGTATTCAAAACGCAGACCGAGTCCGAAGCGGAAATTCTTGTACCATACATCGGAGAAACCGAATTCTGCCAGATGATATTTATACGTTGTATTATAGGCGCGGTCACCTTCCTCGTAAATGTTAATATCGTTGTATTGGAACATATACGAGAAGTTGAAATTACGTTGCTGCATGGGTTCCAACGTATAATCTATGCGGGCAGCATATCGTTTACCCAATCGACCGGTAAGAGCCAGGCGGGAAGGAATATGAGTCTTAAGATCTGCCGTTGCATTCACCAACAAAGACGCGATTTCTTCCGAATCGAAACGGATGCCCAGATTGATTCTTCTTTCATATTTTTCCTGCAACAGGAAGTTGAGGTGATAACCTTCAGGAGTCTCTTTCAACGTATAGCTGGCACTGGAATAGGATTGGCTGCCACGTAATTGATACAAGGCCTGTTCTATTTGTTGAGTGGTAATGTCACTGTTTTCTTTCAGATTACATTTCTTCATCAGCCATTTTTTATCATCCACCTCTACACCGGAAAATGAGATGTCCGTCACATAAACTGTGCGTGCATTGGAAAGAGAAGAATAAGGGCCATGTTGCTTCGGAGTATAATCTTCGGCTATTCCTATCTTCTTTTTCAAGGCAAGCAACGAATTCCATTGTTCTTTAGCCGCTTCTTCGCCTCTTCGCATCAGAGTGTCGATGGCAGCCGGGGTAAAACTGGCGGATGAATATCCCTCCACATTGACACGGATATAAGTGTCTGTGAGGTCTACATTCTTTTCGTGGTTAGACTGGCAGGTGATGTCTACAATCTGTCCCAGAATATCGGGGACGCTGTTGAGCTTGTCAGCCTTCTTCAAAGCATTCTGCACGTCTACTCCGATAATAATATCGGCTCCCATGGCTTTCACAACATCTGCCGGATAGTTGTTTACAATGCCGCCGTCCACTAATACCATGCTGTCTTGCCGTACCGGAGTAAATACACCCGGAATAGCCATACTGGCACGCATAGCGGTTGAGAGTATTCCGTCATGGAATACAATTTGCTCTCCATTGACAACATTGGCCGCTACACAAGCAAAAGGAATGGGAAGTTTATTAAAGTCGATAGAGTCATGATACCCCACAGTGAGGTCTGAAAATAGGTTGGCCAGATTTTGCCCTTTCATGAGTCCTCCGGTAGCAGCATCTTTGGGAGTTTTGGTGAAAGGGATAGAGACTGTATATTTTTCAGACCGTTCACGATCAGTCAATGACATGGCACTTCGTTTGATACGGTCGCTCAACAGGAATGTCCAATCTTGTTTCCGTACCATGCTGTCCAATTGTTCCGTAGTATAACCGATGGCATAAAGGCCACCTACGATAGCTCCCATACTGGTACCGGCTATGTAGTCGATAGGGATTCCGGCTTCCTCAATTACTTTCAGTGCTTTGATGTGTGCCATTCCTTTGGCACCGCCGCCGCTTAGAACGACACCTACCTTTTTCCTTTGCTCTTGAGAATGCAAAGAAAAAGGCAATAAGATGCCAATTGATAAAACTAATGTTGAAAAGATTTGTTTTTTCATTAGGATGTGGTCTAGTGTTGATGTTTAATATAATACAAATGTAGAGCATAATTTGTTTAGTTGTTGAAATGGGAACTAAAAAAAATGTTCCAAAAGTCGGAAATGTGGATTTTTTCTACACCATACAGTGAATTTCCACACTTTCTGCAAAACGAAGAAATATCTAATGCTTTGATTTTAAGCAAATAATGCAGGTAACGCATTTTTGGTATATGAGTTGTAAATAAGGATATAGAACAAACATAAGTTAAATTAAATAATAAGATTCGATATGAGATTATTCTTTTCGAAACATGAGTTGAAACTGAGGAGAAAGAGAACCATTGCTGCTATTATGTGTATGGTAGTTGTGTTGGGTGTGTATTGGATACTGACCCGACCTCAGAAGGCTGCGCCGGAAATGCCGACAGTCATTGTTGAACCGGTAGTGAAAGACGACGTAGAGATATACGGGGAATATGTGGGGCGTATTCGTGCCCAACAGTTCGTCGAAGTACGTGCCCGTGTGGAAGGTTATCTGGAAAATATGCTTTTTGCCGAAGGGACATATGTCAATAAGAATCAGGTTTTGTTTGTAATCAACCAGGACCAGTATCGTGCCAAAGCAGATAAAGCCAGAGCGCAATTGAAAAAAGACGAAGCGCAGGCTTTGAAAGCGGAACGTGATTTAAAACGTATCCGTCCGTTGTTTGAACAGAACGCTGCGAGCCAGTTGGACTTGGATAATGCGGAAGCTGCTTATGAAAGTGCCGAGGCAACGGTAGCCATGAGCGAGGCGGATTTGGCACAGGCTGAACTGGAATTGGGTTATACCATTGTTCGTTCGCCCTTATCGGGACACATTAGTGAAAGAAATGTGGACTTGGGTACATTAGTCGGTCCCGGAGGAAAATCATTGCTTGCTACCATTGTGAAGAGTGATACAGTGTTGGTGGATTTCAGTATGACAGCACTCGATTATTTGAAGAGTAAAGAAAGAAATATTAATTTGGGACAGCAGGATTCCACCCGTTCCTGGCAGCCGAATATTACCATTACATTGGCGGATAATACCGTCTATCCATTTAAAGGATATGTGGATTTTGCCGAACCGCAAGTCGATCCTCAAACCGGAACTTTCTCTGTACGTGCAGAAATGCCGAATCCGAAACAAGTATTGTTGCCGGGACAATTTACAAAGGTAAAGTTGTTGCTGGATGTTCGTGAAGGTGCACTTGTTGTTCCGATGAAAGCCGTTACCATCGAAAAGGGTGGAGCATATATTTATACCATGCGCAAAGATAATGCGGTAGAGAAACGTTTTATCGAATTAGGACCGGAAGTCGGGAATAATGTGGTGGTAGAAAGAGGACTGGCAGAAGGAGAAATGGTGGTTGTAGAAGGGTTCCATAAGTTGACTCCGGGCATGAAAGTGCGGGTCAGTGATCTGGAAGCCGAAGCTGGGGACAGTATAACTACGACAAAAAATGAAGTGACCGGAGTAAAAGAAAACACTACCGGAACGAAGGATAACGCGAAAGGAGAATAAACGATGAAAGTTACTTTTTTTATAGATAGGCCGGTCTTCTCGGCTGTAATCTCCATCGTGATTGTGATTGTCGGTATTATTGGCCTGACGATGCTTCCGGTGGATCAATATCCGCAGATTACCCCTCCGGTGGTGAAGATCAGCGCATCCTATCCGGGTGCCAGCGCACTTACCGTGTCGCAGGCGGTAGCCACTCCGATTGAGCAGGAAATCAATGGTACGCCGGGTATGCTTTATATGGAATCAAACAGTTCTAACTCCGGAGGTTTTTCGGCAACGGTCACTTTTGACGTATCTGCCGATCCGGATTTGGCAGCCGTTGAGATTCAGAACCGTGTGAAACTGGCGGAATCTCGTCTGCCGGCAGAAGTCATTCAGAATGGTATTTCGGTAGAAAAACAGGCTCCCAGTCAGTTGATGACGCTTTGTTTGACTTCTACTGATCCGAAGTTCGACGAAATTTATTTGAGTAACTTTGCTACTATCAACGTGCTCGATGTAATTCGCCGTATTCCTGGGGTTGGACGTGTATCTAATATAGGTAGCCGCTATTATGCGATGCAGATATGGGCGCAACCCGATAAGTTGGCAAACTTTGGGCTGACCGTACAGGATTTACAGAATGCATTGAAGGATCAGAACCGTGAATCAGCGGCCGGTGTATTGGGACAACAACCGGTGCAGGGACTGGATATTACCATTCCTATTACGACTCAAGGACGTTTGTCTACCGTAGGGCAGTTTGAAGATATTGTAGTGCGTGCCAATGCCAACGGATCTATTATCAGGTTGAAAGATGTGGCGCGTGTATCGTTGGAGGCTTCTTCCTATAACACGGAAAGTGGTATCAACGGCGAGAATGCTGCTGTGCTTGGCATTTATATGTTGCCGGGAGCAAATGCGATGGAAGTAGCTGAGAGGGTCAAAGAGGCTATGGATGAGATTAGCAAGAACTTTCCGGAAGGATTGAGCTATGAGATTCCGTTCGATATGACGACCTATATTTCCGAATCTATTCATGAAGTATATAAGACATTGTTTGAAGCGTTGGTATTAGTTGTATTGGTGGTTTATCTATCCTTGCAAAGCTGGCGTGCAACGTTGATTCCGGTAGTGGCGGTGCCTATTTCATTGATCGGTACTTTCGGATTCATGTTGATTTTCGGTTTCTCGCTGAATATACTGACATTGCTAGGATTGATTCTTGCCATCGGTATTGTGGTGGATGATGCGATTGTGGTAGTGGAAGGTGTGGAGCATATCATGGAAGCGGAGCATCTAAGTCCATACGAAGCAACGAAGAAAGCGATGAACGGACTTGCCAGTGCTTTGATTGCTACATCACTGGTATTGGCGGCAGTGTTCGTTCCGGTTAGTTTTTTAAGTGGGATTACAGGGCAGTTGTATCGCCAGTTTACGGTGACGATTGTGGTGTCCGTACTTATTTCTACGGTAGTGGCTCTGACATTGAGCCCGGTGATGTGTTCATTGATTCTGAAGCCGGATAATGGAAAGAAAAAGAATATCGTATTCCGGAAGATTAATGAATGGCTGGGCATCGGTAGCAATAAATATGTGGCTGCTGTGACTCGTACGATCAAGCATCCTCGCCGGGTTTTGAGTGCTTTTGGTATGGTGTTGATTGCTATCATGCTGATTCACCGTATTATTCCGACCAGTTTCTTGCCTGTGGAAGATCAGGGATATTTCAAGATTGAATTGGAATTGCCGGAGGGAGCTACTTTGGAACGTACCCGTATCGTAACAGAACGTGCCATTGCTTATTTGGAAAAGAATCCATATATTGAATATATACAGAACGTAACGGGAAGTAGTCCGCGTGTTGGAAGTAACCAGGGACGTGCTGAACTGACGGTGATCCTGAAACCTTGGGAAGAGCGGAAGAACACCACTATTGAGAAGATTATGGATACGGTGGAAAAACATTTGAGGGAATATCCAGAATGTAAAGTCTATCTGTCCACTCCTCCGGTTATTCCGGGACTGGGTAGCTCGGGAGGTTTTGAAATGCAATTGGAAGCCCGTGGAGAAGCCACTTTCGATAATTTGGTAGACGCGGCAGATACATTAATGTACTACGCATCCAAGCGCAAAGAACTGGCTGGTCTGTCATCTTCTTTGCAGTCGGAAATACCACAACTCTATTTCGATGTAGACCGTGACAAAGTAAAGATGCTGGGTGTGCCACTGGCTGATGTGTTCTCTACCATGAAGGCTTATACCGGTTCGGTGTATGTGAACGACTTTAATATGTTCAACCGTATATATAAGGTTTACATTCAGGCGGAAGCTCCTTACCGGGAACACAAAGACAATATCAATCTGTTCTTCGTGAAGGCCTCCAATGGAGCGATGGTACCGTTGACTTCTTTAGGAAATGCCTCCTATACCACAGGACCGGGAAGTATTAAACGTTTTAATATGTTTACTACGGCCGTTATCCGTGGAGCAGCTGCACAAGGATATAGTTCCGGACAGGCGATGGAGATCATGGAACAGATTGCCCGTGACCATCTTCCCGATAATATCGGTCTTGAATGGAGTGGCCTTTCTTATCAGGAGAAGCAGGCGGGAGGTCAGACAGGTATGGTGATGGCATTGGTATTTCTGTTCGTTTTCCTTTTCCTTGCTGCTCAATACGAAAGTTGGACGGTGCCTATTGCCGTGTTGCTCTCTTTACCTGTTGCCGCTTTGGGAGCCTATTTAGGAGTCTGGGTTTGCGGATTGGAGAATGATGTCTATTTCCAGATTGGTCTGGTAATGCTGGTGGGACTTGCCGCTAAGAACGCGATTTTGATTGTAGAGTTTGCAAAAGTACAGGTAGATAAAGGTGAAGACCTGGTGCAGTCGGCTATCTACGCAGCCAAATTGCGTTTCCGTCCGATTCTGATGACTTCTCTCGCATTCGTACTCGGTATGCTTCCGATGGTATTGGCAAGCGGTCCGGGGTCGGCAAGCCGGCAGGCAATCGGTACAGGTGTATTTTTCGGAATGATATTTGCCATTGTATTCGGTATCATTCTTGTGCCGTTCTTCTTTGTGATGGTGTATAAAACAAAGTCGAAAATTTTAAAACATAAGAAATAATGAAACGAAAGAAACTATATATTGCTATCCTGTTACTTGCCGGAGTCTTGACTTCCTGCAAGGTAGGGAAAAGCTATGTCCGTCCTGATCTTCATTTGCCCGACAGCTTGGAAAGAGCGCAAGACTCGATCAGCTTCGGCGACCAGGACTGGAGGGATATTTATACGGATGCTACCTTGAGAAGCCTGATAGAACGTGCACTGGATCATAACAAGGATATGTTGATTGCCGCTGCCCGTGTGAAAGAAATGGCAGCACAGAAACGTATTTCCACCGCTGCGTTACTTCCGGATATCAAAGGAAAAGTAACGGCAGAACGTGAACTCGAAAATCATGGAGGAGATGCTTTCAAGAGATCAGAGACCTTTGAAGCACAATTTCTCGTTTCATGGGAACTCGATCTTTGGGGAAATCTGCGCTGGGCACGTTCGGCCAGTATTGCCGAATATCTGCAATCTATCGAGGCGCAACGCGCATTGCGGATGACGATTGTTGCTGAAGTGGCACAGGCTTACTATGAATTGGTTGCTTTAGATACAGAACTGGACATCGTAAAGCAAACATTAAAAGCCCGTGAAGAAGGAGTACGTCTGGCACGTATCCGGTTTGCCGGCGGGTTGACTTCCGAGACTTCCTATCGACAGGCACAGGTGGAATTGGCGCGTACGGCAACTTTGGTTCCTGACCTCGAACGTAAAATCTCCCTGAAAGAAAACGATATTGCTTATCTTGCCGGTGAATATCCTAATAAGATAGCCCGTTCCCGTTTGCTTCAGGAATTCAACTCTCCGGAAACACTTCCTGTTGGGTTGCCGTCTACATTATTGGAACGTCGTCCCGACATCCGTCAGGCAGAGCAGAAATTGATTGCTGCCAATGCGAAAGTGGGAGTGGCTTATACAAATATGTTCCCGCGTCTTGCCCTGACAGGTGGTTTCGGTAGTGAAAGTACTTCTTTGTCGGAACTCCTGAAATCTCCATACGCAGTGATGGAAGGAGCTTTGCTGACTCCGATCTTTGGTTGGGGAAAGAACCGTGCGGCATTGAAAGCAAAAAAGGCTGCTTATGAAGCTGAAGTACATAGTTATGAAAAAGCTGTACTGGAAGCTTTCAAGGAAACACGTAATGCGATTGTCAACTTCAACAAGATCAAGGAAGTGTACGAACTTCGTGCCAATCTGGAACGTTCGGCCAAGAGCTACATGGACCTGGCACAACTGCAATACATCAATGGAGTTATTAATTATCTGGACGTATTGGATGCCCAACGTGGATATTTTGATGCACAGATTGGGTTGAGTAATGCTATCCGTGACGAGTTGATTGCGGTAGTTCAACTCTATAAGGCTCTTGGTGGAGGCTGGGAACAAAATCCCTAGAATTATCATATCGATTCAGTCATTGAAGAAAACGTAAAGGCTATCTCCCACACCGGGAGGTAGCCTTAATTTTTCTTTCTTCTTCTTTTTGTCTTAAAAACAACAACAGAAGAATTTTCATAATTCGGAAAAAAGTGCGAAATTTGCAACGCTTTTCAAGTTTGACAAGAAACTTACTAACACCTTTAAATAAAAAATTAAAGAAAATGACTAAAAGTGCATTGCAAATCGCAAGGGCTGCTTACCAGCCCAAACTTCCGAAAGCATTGGCATCAGGAGCTGTTAAGGCTGTAGCAGGTGCTGCTACTCAATCTGTAGCCGATCAGGAAGCTATCAAAGCATTATTCCCGAACACGTATGGAATGCCGTTGATTACATTCGAAGCTGGTGAAGCTGTTGCTCTTCCCGCTATGAACGTAGGTGTAATTCTTTCCGGTGGTCAGGCTCCGGGCGGACACAATGTAATCTCCGGTTTGTTCGACGGTATCAAGAAATTGAACCCGGAAAACAAATTATATGGTTTTATTCTAGGTCCTGGTGGTCTGGTAGATCACAATTATATGGAACTGACTGCTGATATTATCGACGAATACCGTAACACTGGTGGTTTCGATATCATCGGTTCCGGACGTACGAAGCTGGAAGCAGAAAGCCAATTCGAAAAGGGATATGAAATCATCAAAGAACTTGGCATCAAAGCATTGGTTATCATTGGTGGTGACGACTCTAACACAAACGCTTGTGTATTGGCTGAATACTATGCAGCTAAGAACTACGGTGTACAGGTAATCGGTTGCCCGAAAACAATCGACGGTGACTTGAAGAACGATATGATTGAAACTTCTTTCGGTTTCGATACAGCATGTAAGACTTATGCGGAAGTAATCGGTAACATCCAACGTGACTGTAACTCTGCACGTAAATACTGGCACTTCATCAAGTTGATGGGTCGTTCGGCTTCTCACATCGCACTGGAATGTGCTTTACAGGTACAGCCTAACGTATGTATCGTTTCTGAAGAAGTAGAAGCTAAAGATATGTCTTTGGACGATGTAGTGACTTACATCGCTAAAGTGGTAGCTGACCGTGCTGCACAGGGAAACAACTTCGGTACTGTATTGATTCCGGAAGGATTGGTAGAATTCATTCCTGCCATGAAACGCCTGATTGCTGAATTGAACGACTTCCTGGCTGCTAATGCTGAAGAATTCGGTCAGATTAAGAAATCTCACCAACGTGATTATATCATCCGCAAACTTTCTCCGGAAAACTCTGCTATCTATGCAAGTCTGCCGGAAGGCGTTGCCCGCCAGCTGACTTTGGATCGTGACCCGCACGGAAACGTTCAGGTATCACTGATCGAAACAGAAAAGCTGTTGTCTGAAATGGTAGCTACCAAATTGGCTTCATGGAAAGAAGCAGGCAAGTATGTTGGTAAATTTGCTGCTCAACACCACTTCTTCGGTTATGAAGGACGTTGTGCTGCTCCATCAAACTTTGACGCTGACTATTGCTACTCTTTGGGTTACACAGCTTCTATGTTGATTGCTAACGGTAAGACTGGTTATATGTCTTCTGTACGCAACACAACTGCTCCTGCTGCCGAATGGATCGCAGGTGGTGTGCCTATCACTATGATGATGAACATGGAACGTCGCCACGGTGAAATGAAACCGGTTATCCAGAAAGCATTGGTGAAACTGGATGGCGCTCCTTTCAAGGCATTTGCTGCGCAACGTGATCGTTGGGCTATCGAAACGGATTATGTATATCCGGGTCCGATCCAGTACTTCGGTCCTACAGAGGTTTGCGACCAGGCAACTAAGACTTTGCAGCTGGAACAAGCTAAATAAATACACTTCAGAGCAGTTGTTGATGTAACAGTTGCAATAACAGCTGCAATGAAAGATTCTTTCAGGCACGGATTACACGGACTACACGGTTTATAAGAAATAACTAAAAAACCGTGTTAATTCGCGTAATCCGTGCCTATCTCTAAAAACATTGATCGTTTAAAGTAAATGCCGCAACGCAACAACCCGATGTCTGCCGTACAGAAGAAAAGAACCGTTTCCACTACCAAGAAAAAGGGAACGACCTCTTCTTCCAAAACTTCCCGTACCTCAAAAAAGGAACAGATGAAGCATCGAACTGTGATGCCTGTCTGGATTCGTAACATTTTGGCAGTGGTGATTATCGGTTGTTTTTCCGTTGTATTCTACTATTTCTTTATCCGTCCTTATGCTTATCGATGGAAACCTTGTCATGGTTTAAAGGAATACGGAGTTTGTATCCCTGACGGATATGATATTCATGGTATTGACATTTCTCATTATCAGGGAAAGATTGATTGGAAAAGACTGTTGCAGAATAAAGAGACGGCTACTCCTTTGCATTTCGTTTTTATGAAAGCTACAGAAGGAGGAGATCATAACGACACAACCTTTGAGGCGAACTTCGCCAATGCCCGTAATCATGGATTTATCCGTGGTGCTTATCATTTTTATATTCCTGGTACGGATGCTTTGAAACAGGCGGACTTCTTTATTCGTACGGTGAAACTGGATACGGGTGATTTACCTCCCGTACTTGATGTGGAAGTGACCGGGCGGAAGGAAAAAAAGGAATTGCAGCAAGGCATTAAACGCTGGCTGGACCGGGTGGAATCTCATTATGGAGTGAAACCTATTCTTTATACTTCTTATAAATTTAAAACCCGTTATCTGGACGATTCCATCTTCAATACATACCCTTACTGGATTGCCCATTATTATGTTGACTCTGTAAAGTATCAGGGGAAATGGGACTTTTGGCAACATACTGATGTAGGAAGTGTTCCCGGCATCAAAGAAGACGTAGACCTGAACGTGTTTAATGGCTCGTTAGAGGAACTTAAAAAGCTGACAATTAAGTAACAGGTATTTCTTTTCCCAACAACTTATCTCTTCTCTCATTTGTTATAATCGTATTATTACTAAAAAAGATACGATTATGAACTTTGATATAGCTATTATTGGTGGTGGTCCTGCCGGGTACACAGCTGCCGAACGGGCAGGGGCCAACGGATTAAAAGCCGTTCTTTTTGAGAAAAAGGCAATGGGTGGAGTGTGTCTCAATGAGGGGTGTATTCCTACTAAAACTTTGTTATATTCTGCTAAAATACTGGATAGCATTAAAAGTGCTTCCAAATATGGCGTTTCTGCCGATTCTCCTTCGTTCGATTTATCCAAGATTATGAGCCGCAAAGACAAAACAGTGAAAATGTTGACGGGTGGCGTGAAGATGACTGTGAATTCTTACGGAGTGACGATCGTGGAGAAAGAAGCTTTTATAGAAGGAGAGAAAGAGGGGATGATTCGCATCACTTGTGATGGAGAAACCTATTCTGTGAAATACTTGCTGGTATGTACCGGCTCCGATACAGTGATTCCTCCCATACCGGGATTGTCGGGAGTCAGTTATTGGACTTCCAAGGAGGCGTTGGAGATAAAAGAGCTTCCCAAGACGCTGGTTATTATTGGCGGTGGAGTGATCGGGATGGAATTTGCTTCTTTCTTCAATAGTATGGGAGTAAAGGTGCATGTGGTAGAAATGATGCCGGAGATTTTGGGAGCGATGGATAAGGAAACGAGCGGTATGCTTCGCGCCGAATATGCCAAACGGGGAGTCACTTTCTATTTGAATACGAAAGTAGTGGAAGTGAACGCTCATGGAGTCGTGATAGAAAAAGAAGGCAAAGTTTCCACTATTGAAGCGGAGAAAATCTTGCTTAGTGTAGGCCGTAAGGCAAATTTATCCGGAGTGGGGCTGGACAAGCTGAATATAGAATTGCATCGGAATGGGGTCAAAGTAGATGAACATCTGTTGACTTCGCATCCCCGCGTATATGCTTGCGGTGATATTACAGGTTATTCTTTATTGGCACATACCGCTATTCGTGAAGCGGAAGTTGCTATCAATCATATCTTGGGAGTGGAAGACCGGATGAATTACGATTGTGTTCCGGGAGTTGTTTATACCAATCCCGAAGTGGCAGGAGTGGGAAAGACAGAAGAAGAACTGATAAAATCAGGACTTTCTTACCGTGTGTCCAAATTACCGATGGCTTATTCCGGTCGGTTTGTAGCCGAGAATGAACAGGGAAACGGCCTTTGTAAACTGATTCAGGATGAAGAAGGGAAGATCATTGGTTGCCACATGTTGGGAAATCCGGCGTCGGAACTTATTGTGATCGCAGGTATTGCTATTCAGAGAGGCTATACGGTGGAAGAATTTCAGAAGACTGTATTTCCGCATCCTACGGTCGGAGAGATTTATCACGAGATTATGTTTTAACTCTTATTCTGTCTGACCTATGATTCGATGTATCTATAGTCCGTTTTCTGATATTTACTTTCACTTGGCTGCAGAAGAATATCTGTTGAAGCAGGGAAATGAAGACATTTTCATGCTTTGGCAGGACACTCCTTCTGTGGTAATAGGGAAGCATCAACGGTTACGGTCGGAAGTCGATCAGGAATGGGCGGAACGGGAGCAGGTACATATTGCCCGTCGTTTTTCCGGTGGAGGAACAGTGTACCATGATTTGGGCAATGTCAATCTGACTTTTATAGAAACGACTCCCCGCTTGCCGGAGTTTGTCACGTATTTGCAGCGGACGTTGGATTTCCTGAACTCTATGGGACTGATGGCAACAGGAGGCGAACGATTGGGGATTTATCTGAATGGATTGAAAATATCAGGAAGTGCGCAATGCCTGTACAAGGATCGGGTATTGTATCATTGCACGCTATTGTATGATACGGACCTTACAGCGTTGCATCAAGCATTGAATCCGGAACCGATGGTCGATGATGAAATGTTGTCGTCTGTATATGCTGTTCCTTCTGTTCGGAGTGAGGTGACCAATATCCGCAGGCATTTGTCGGCGGGGACTGTCACTGATTTCAAAGAAAAGGCTTTTCAGTATTTCAGTAAGTCGCAATCTGTCAGTGCTTTCACTAAGGAGGAGATAGAAGCTGTCAATCAGCTCCGGGAAGAGAAATATATTCAGAAAGAGTGGATATATAGCCGTTGATGCTTGGTTGTACCGATTGGCGTCCGGTTAAAATTTACTTAACTTAAAACTTTCTATTTCAGCCCATTGTTGTAATATATCTAAGGTTGAATAATAAATTTACTGTCTATGTCAAAATTCGAAATAAAAATGCCTAAGTTAGGCGAGAGTATAACCGAAGGGACCATTGTCTCTTGGTCTGTAAAGGTGGGTGACATGATTCAGGAAGACGATGTGCTTTTTGAAGTGAATACTGCTAAAGTAAGTGCAGAAATCCCTTCTCCCGTAGCGGGAAAAGTGGTGGAGATTTTATATAAGGAAGGTGACACGGTTGCTGTAGGAATAGTAGTTGCTATTATTGATTTGGATGGCGAAGAATCATCCGGTACGGAGCCGGTAAGCGAAGGTGTCACAAACGAAGGAGCTGATGCCAGTCAGGTTGCCGCTGATGTTTCCGGAACATCACAATCAGCAGCAGATACTGCTAAGAGTCAATCAGTGAATACAACATCAACCTCCGTTGATACATCGAAACCCGTTGCTGTTGAGGAAGAACGTTGGTATTCTCCTGTTGTGATTCAGTTGGCGCGGGAGGCTAAGATTCCGAAAGAAGAGTTGGATGCTATACAAGGTACGGGTTATGAAGGGCGGTTGAGTAAGAAAGATATAAAAGACTATATTGAAAAGAAGAAAAGAGGAGATATGGCTGAACAGAAGCCAGCCTCTGCCGTTGCTGCTCCGGCTGCAAACAAACCGTCGGTGGTTGTTGCTCCCGAACTGATAACTCCGAAAACGTCTCCGGTTGCATCTGCCCCTGCTGCACAGTCGGCTGCTACTTCATCCAAATCGCCTGCTCCTGTTGCCATGCCTGGAGTTGAAGTGAAAGAGATGGATCGTGTCCGCCGGATTATTGCCGATCACATGGTTATGTCTAAGAAAGTATCTCCTCATGTAACCAATGTGGTAGAAGTAGACGTCACCAAACTGGTGCGTTGGCGCGAAAAGAATAAAGATGCTTTCTTCCGTCGCGAAGGAGTGAAGTTGACTTATATGCCTGTGATAACCGAGGCCGTAGCGAAAGCATTGGCAGCCTATCCTCAAGTGAATGTGTCAGTAGACGGATATAACATCCTCTTTAAGAAACATATCAATGTAGGTATTGCCGTCTCTCTGAATGATGGAAATCTGATTGTGCCTGTGGTGCATGACGCCGATCGTTTGAATCTGAACGGCCTGGCAGTTGCCATTGACTCTTTAGCCCTGAAAGCAAGGGATAATAAATTAATGCCGGAAGATATTGATGGCGGTACATTTACCATTACCAATTTCGGAACGTTCAAGAGCCTGTTCGGTACACCGATAATTAATCAGCCGCAGGTTGCTATTTTGGGAGTAGGATATATTGAAAAGAAACCTGCTGTGATAGAAACACCGGAAGGCGATACGATTGCCATCCGCCATAAAATGTATCTGTCTTTGTCTTACGACCATCGGGTAGTAGACGGAATGTTGGGAGGTAACTTCCTCCACTTTATAGCCGACTACCTCGAAAACTGGCAAGGCTGATAATTGATTGTTTCACTCATTAAGAACTTCATTCACTATGAAAAAGAAATATGATATAAAAACGACAGATGTAGAAACCCTGAAAAAGTGGTATCATCTGATGACATTGGGACGTGCTTTGGATGAAAAAGCACCGTCATACCTGCTGCAATCTTTGGGTTGGTCTTATCATGCTCCTTACGCGGGGCATGATGGTATTCAGCTTGCCATTGGTCAGGTATTCACTTTGGGCGAAGACTTCCTGTTTCCTTACTACCGCGATATGCTGACTGTACTTTCTGCTGGAATGACTCCGGAAGAAATCATCCTGAATGGTATCTCGAAAGCGACAGACCCGGGCAGCGGAGGACGTCACATGTCGAACCATTTCGCCAAACCGGAATGGCACATCGAAAATATCTCTTCCGCTACGGGAACGCATGACCTTCATGCTGCAGGTGTGGCGCGGGCAATGGTATATTATGGACATAAAGGAGTCGCCATCACTTCTCACGGAGAATCTGCCACTTCCGAAGGCTTTGTATATGAGGCTATCAATGGCGCCAGCCTTGAACGTCTTCCTGTCATTTTTGTGATACAGGACAACGGATATGGAATCTCTGTCCCTAAATCGGAACAGACAGCCAACCGCAAAGTAGCCGAGAACTTCTCCGGTTTCAAGAACCTGAAGATCATCTATTGCAATGGAAAAGATGTGTTCGACTCGATGAATGCCATGACCGAAGCTCACGAATATGCAAGGGAAACCCGTAACCCGGTGATTGTGCAGGCCAACTGTGTTCGTATCGGTTCCCATTCCAACTCGGATAAACATACCCTGTACCGGGATGAGAACGAACTGGAATACGTAAAAGATGCCGATCCGCTAATGAAATTCCGTCGGATGCTGCTGCGTTACAAACGCCTGACGGAGGAAGAGTTGCAACAGATCGAAGCTGACGCAAAGAAAGAACTGTCGGCTGCTAACCGAAAAGCGTTGGCTGCTCCCGATCCTGATCCTAAGAGCATCTACGATTTTGTGATACCCGAACCTTATCAACCGCAAAAGTACAAAGAAGGTACTCATGAAGCAGAGGGCGAAAAGACCTTCCTGGTAAATGCCATTAACGAGACATTGAAAGCCGAATTCCGCTACAATCCCGATACGTTTATCTGGGGACAGGACGTAGCAAACAGAGAGAAAGGCGGTGTGTTTAATGTCACCAAAGGGATGCAGCAGGAATTCGGCGAAGCCCGTGTGTTCAGTGCGCCGATTGCCGAAGATTATATTGTAGGCACCGCCAACGGAATGAGCCGCTTTGATCCTAAAATCCATGTCGTGATAGAGGGAGCGGAGTTTGCTGATTACTTCTGGCCTGCCGTAGAACAATATGTAGAATGTACGCATGAGTATTGGCGCAGCAATGGTAAGTTTGCCCCGAATATAACGCTGCGGTTGGCTTCCGGAGGTTATATTGGTGGAGGGCTGTATCACTCTCAAAATATAGAAGGAGCTTTGACTACATTGCCGGGAGCACGAATTGTCTGCCCTTCTTTTGCCGATGATGCAGCCGGATTGTTACGTACTAGTATGCGCTCTAAGGGATTTACTTTGTTTCTCGAACCGAAAGCATTGTATAATTCGGTAGAAGCCGCCACTGTGGTGCCGGAAGACTTTGAAGTACCTTTCGGAAAAGCACGTATCCGCCGTGAGGGTACGGATTTGAGTATTATCACATACGGAAATACGACCCATTTCTGTCTGCATGCTGCCGAACGATTGGAGAAAGAGGGTGGTTGGAAAGTAGAAGTGATCGATATTCGTTCTCTGATTCCGCTGGATAAAGAGGCAATATTTGAATCGGTCAAGAAGACCAGCAAAGTATTGGTTGTACATGAAGATAAAGTATTCTCCGGTTTCGGTGCGGAGCTTGCAGCAATGATTGGTGAGGAAATGTTCCGTTATCTCGACGGACCGGTGCAGCGTGTCGGTTCTACGTTTACTCCCGTCGGTTTCAATCCGATACTGGAAAAAGAAATTTTGCCGGACGAAGCTAAGATATACGAAGCTGCACGGAAATTATTGGAATATTAAAAGAGAAGAATTATGAAAAAGATAGGTTTGTTTTATGCTACCAAAGCCGAAAGAACGAGTTGGGTGGCAGAGAAAATACAGAAAGAGTTTGGTGAAGACAAGATAGAAGTAGTGCCTATCGAGCAGGCCTGGCAGAATGATTTTGCTGCTTATGACTGCTTCATTGTGGGTGCTTCCACTTGGTTTGACGGGGAACTTCCTACTTATTGGGACGAACTGTTGCCGGAACTCCGGACAATGAAATTGAAAGGTAAGAAGGTTGCTATCTTCGGTTTGGGAGATCAGATACGCTATCCGGAAAATTTTGCAGATGGAATCGGTCTGCTGGCAGAAGTCTTTGAAGAGGATGAGGCTACCTTGGTCGGTTTTACTTCTTCCGAAGGTTACACTTTCGAACGTTCCAAGGCTTTACGTGGTGAGCAGTGGTGCGGGTTGGTTGTCGATTTGGATAATCAGTCCGAACAGGCGGAAAAGAAAATCAAAGCATGGTGCCAACAAGTCAAAAAAGAGTTCGCGTAACGACTTTATTTCTCTTTATAAGATAGTGACGCTATCCGATGCAAATAGTGACGGTATATGCTTGGGATAGCGTCACTATCCCAAGCATATACCGTCACTATTTTTTTTCTGCATTAATCTGGAGCCTTACGCTTGTTTATAGCGTATATCGACTGCGATTTTTGCTTGCTTCCTTATATCTTTTAATGATAAGGGAGCTTTCTCTTTTAAAGATATTTGTTGGCTCTTATCCTTTATAAATAAATTTCACTTCTGCCCAACGATTCTTCTCTTTATAATGAACGAAAGCCAGTCCGTTCTTCTCCGCTTCTTCGCGGATGGCGGCAATGTCGTCTACATAAAATCCACTCATATAGAGTTCGGAATTCGTATGCATACAGGCAACATATTGCTTCATATCATTTAGTAATATATTCCGGTTGATGTTGGCGATGATAACGTCGAAAGGTCCTTTTCCTGCAAGCGACGAGGCATCTCCTTCTGATACGGCAATATCGTCTACGTGGTTCAATTCGATGTTTTCGATGGAGTTTCGTACGCACCATTCATCAATGTCGATGGCCGTACAGGGGCGTGCGCCCCGCATACGTGCGAGGATGGCAAGAATCGAAGTTCCGCAGCCCATATCGAGCAGGGATTTATCTTTCAGTTCGCTGTCCAATAATTCTTCAATGATGAGGCTGGTAGTCTCGTGGTGTCCTGTTCCGAAGGCCATTTGAGGATTGATGACGATGTCATATCCCGCTTTGGGGACATCTTGGTGGAAAGTGCTGTGGATCACACATCGGTTTCCGATAATGATAGGTTGGAAGAAATTCTTTTCCCATTCCTCGTTCCAGTCCTTATCTTCCGCTTCGGTATATGTATAAGTAATATCCGTATCGGGTAGGGGGAACTCGTTGATGGCAATCTTGATGGCGTTTTCATCACACAATGTCTGTTGGATATATGCGGTCAGTCCGCCTTCACACTCAACAAAACTCTCAAATCCGACTTCACCCAGTATGGCAGCCAGTACGTCATTGACGGTTTCGGTACAAGGCTGGGTGCGGAATGTGAACTCAAAATACTTCATAGTTGTTTTTAATGCTGGTGAATAATGTGCAAAGATACAGCAATCCGGGTATAGAAAGTCAAGTTTGCCTGAACTTTATGCCGGTGAGCGTTGTATCTTCTACAAAGATAGTTAGAAATAGGGATTTCCCTATTATCCTTTGGGGAAAATCTCCCCCGGACGAAAAATCTCTTCCTTATCTTTGTAACGTGAATAAGTTTAAGTAATTACATAAACCGAGATGATATGAAAAAGATTGTTTATTTCTTGCTATTTGCCTTGTGCCTTCCGATAGGTATCTTTGCACAAAGCGTTGATGACGACCTTTACTTCGTACCTTCTAAAGACAAACAGGAGAAGAAAGAAACTCCGGTTAAGAAGGAACCGAAGAAACAGGTGACGACTAACATCTATACTTCACCGGGTACTACAGTAGTGGTTCAGGACCGTAAGGGAAGAACACGGGATGTGGATGAATATAACCGCCGTTACGATGCACGTGAAAATGAATTCGTAATGGATAATGATACCTTATATATAAAAGAAAAATCTAATCCGGATTTGGACGGAGAATGGGTGACGGGCGAATTCAATGGTACAACAGACGACTATGAATACGCTGAACGTATCATTCGTTTCCGCAATCCGCGTTTTGCTATCAGTATCAGCAGTCCGTTGTACTGGGATGTAGTTTACGGTCCGAATTCATGGGACTGGAACGTATATACCGATGGTATGTATGCTTATGCATTCCCGACGTTCAGTAACCCGCTTTGGTGGGATTGGCGTTATGGCTCTTACGGCTGGGGATGGAACTATGGCTGGGGATGGAATCGTCCTTATTACTCTTGGGGATATTACCCCGGTTATTGGGGTGGCGGCTACTGGGGTGGCTGGTATGGCGGCGGATATTGGGGACATCATCACCACTGGCATGGTGGTCCTAGCTGGGGCTGGGGCGGAGGTGGAAGCGGTCGTTGGACAGGTCCTACCTATACAAACCGTCGTTCTTCCGGACAAAGCAGTTACAGGAATCCTTCTACTATTCGTCGTTATGGTTCGAGTGCCGTTCGTTCCAGTGGTTCTTCTGTTCGGGGAGGCTCTGCAGTTCGTTCAGAAGGTAGTTCTGTTCGTTCTTCTGGTTCTACTTATAGTAGGGGAACTACTTCCAGACGTGTAGTGGGTACACGGACTTCAGGTGAACGCAGTGGCTCAAGTAGTCGTAGCAGTGCTACTTATTCTCGTCCAAGTAGTACTAGAAGTAGCGGAAGTTCTTCATCTTCCCGTTCGACTGGTTCTTCTGGTTATTCGCGTTCGTCTGGAACCACTACTAGAAGCAGTAGTGCAAGATCAACTTATAGTCGTGGAAGTTCAGAAGCACCGCGTAGTTATTCTCCAGCAAGTAATAGTAATACCCGTTCTTCTTCCTATGGTACTTCTCGTTCTTCTTCACGTAGTTATTCTCCAGCTTCGTCAGGTGGCAGTAGCTCTCGGGGTAGTTATTCGAGCGGTGGTTCTTCTTCTAGATCATCATCAGGTGGAGGTTCCTCTCGTAGTAGCAGTGCCAGAAGATAAGTATTAATTAAATGGTTTTGACAGGAATGAAAAAGATAAGTGTTTTAATTGCTCTGGGGATGCTAATGATAGCGCCTTGGGGAATGGCACAAACGATATATGACGGTGCCAAACTAACAGGAAAAGATTTGAATGGCACAGCTCGATTTGTGGGTATGGGTGGAGCTATGGGAGCTCTTGGAGGAGACATATCTACGATGGGGACTAATCCGGCAGGTATTGGCCTTTATCGCAGTAATGATATAATGACTTCATTTGGGCTTTCTCTTTATGGGAATGAAAGCCAGTATTTGGGGAAAAAGTTTAATTCCGATTTAACTAAAGGAGATTTTAATAACATCGGGTTTGTATTTTCTTCTAAGATTGGTAATGAAACTCCGCTGCGTTTTGTGAATTTCGGTTTTAATTATCATAAAGCGAAATCCTTTAATAACAACATGCGCATGGAAGGTAATTTGGGGCTTTACTCACAAACCTATCTAATGGCATCTCAAGCAGCTGGCATTGAAAAATGGGGAGATTCGCCTTATACGGATAATGGTATTGGGTGGCTTTCTATTCTTGGAGCTGATGCTGGGCTGATTAGAGATATTACAATACATGACAAAACAGGAGGGGTAAACAATATTCCTTATACCTATAAGGATGAACAAGGGAAGGAGGTACAGTATAAGGATATAAATGGTAATCCTCTTTATATCTCTCCTGGACATTTTGAAGGAATGTTAGATAATGGATATGCAAATTTTCGTTCGGAAGAACGCGGGGGAATTGATCAATATGATTTTAATGTATCGTTTAATTTTAATGATCGGGTATATTTGGGGGTGACGCTGGGTGCTTATTCTGTAGATTATAATAAGTATACTTTTTATGATGAGGATTATGGAAACGATGAAGGATATAGTTTGCAGAGTTGGAACAGAATAAAGGGGTCTGGCTTTGACGTGAAGTTGGGAGCTATTATTCGTCCTTTTGAATATTCGCCTTTTCGAGTTGGATTAGCTATACATACGCCAATATTCTATAGTTTGGATTATAAAACGAGTGCACAAGTTATATCGGATGTGATGGATGTTGTAACTGGAGAAATAAAGGGATATGACGTGAGATCATGGGATAATCTTCCGGGAAAAGGGGATATGATCCTTCCTTTCGATTTTCAGACTCCTTGGACTTATAATGTAAGTTTGGGATATACGGTAGGCAAGAGCTTGGCTTTAGGAGCAGAATATGAGTATCAAGATTATTCTTCCATGAAGTTTAAAGATACTGAAGGTAATTCTTCTGCTTATGAATTTGAGAATAGTACGACGTCTATGTTGAAAGGGGTTAGTACAGTCCGTCTTGGCCTAGAGTATAAGGTGATTCCACAGTTTGCTTTTAGGGCAGGATATAATTATAGTACTGCGGCTTTCCATCAAGATGCTTTCAAAGATTTGGCTATTAACTCTATTCAGACAGATACAGACTTTGCCAATTCTAAATCAATGAGTAATTATACATTGGGTATTGGTTATCGCGGATCAATGTTTTATGCTGATTTAGCTTATAAATACTCTACATATAAAGAAAACTTCTATCCGTTTGTGAATGGATTTACAGATGAAGATGGTAGTACAGTCATTGGTTCACCGGAAGCAACGAAAGTTACGAATACACGCAGTCAAGTGTTGTTTACCGTAGGTATGCGTTTCTAACCTAAAAAAGACAGTTTTCAATTTCAATAATAACTTTTGTGTGTAAAAAATCCCTGGAATGCTGAGTGTCTACAGCGGTTCCGGGGATTTTTATTAGTATCACTTTTTATTCTTTAGTCTTATCTGAATAGTGGAGTTCGTTCGTCAATGATTCCGCGTCTTGCGTACATTTTTACCGCAACAGGAGTTCCGGCTTCTATGGTAATGTCCTCCTCTGCGATGATAGGTTCTTCTTTACCGTCCTCCAGGATAACCGTTCCTATTTTCTCGCCGGCTTTGATGAGCTGTGGAATCAAGTTAGTCAAGATACCTTCAGATACTTTCCGGATATCAATGTATTCCGGTTTTGCATTGGGGTCAGCTTCGATTTTACCGCTGAACAGGTCTTGCACACCTTTGTTCTTCAAGAACAGTTTAACGATTGCTCTACCTTCGTACGGCTGGTTGTTCTCGTCAAGCAGAACGACGGGCGTTGTCATTCTCTTGAATGAAAGAGCAACATTCTTAGAACCTTTGTTGGCTTGGGCTGTACCGAACAAATATTCTAAGCCACCCTTGATTTCGCGATAGCGGCTGCTCAATGATCTGGTAGTAGCAGCTTCGTCGGTCAATTCAGGATAATGAGCATAGAAAGTAACCGTTTCCGAATCGGTGCCTGCTTCGTTCCAAGTCTGGCTATCCATGCCTATGGCAAACGGATGATAATCCTGCTCGGCAACGGACATGGAGATGACATCCCCGGCAGCGAAATTGCTCTTTAACGGAAGTGTCAGACTACTGCTGTTACGAGTAAGAGCATTGTTGATACTTTGGTCAATAGAAGTAGAAAAGTCGATCACTCCTTTACTGGGATCTTGCAGTTCTTCTTGCTGTTGACAACTGAACAGGCATACTGATGCCATAACAAATAAAAGGCTTTTTCTTTTCATTTGAGGGTAATTAATAGGTTAATAATAGTGAGAGGTTTTCTAATATTCTACTCTGTCTTCTTTAGCCACCCAGGCTTTGAAGGCAGTAAGGGCTTCATTATGTAGTAGGATTTCGGAAGGAAGCTTTCTGTCTTCAGGCTTCAGTTCCAGTTCGTCATAGATAAAAGAGTCGTCGAAGCCGATGTTCTTGGCATCGGTCTTGTTGTTTCCATAGTACATCTTGTCCAGGCGTGCCCAATAAATAGCACCCAGGCACATGGGGCAAGGTTCGCAGGAAGTATAGATTTCGTATCCGCTAAGATCAAATGTTCCGAGTTTGGCAGCTGCGGCACGTATAGCGCTCACCTCGGCGTGAGCCGTAGGATCACAAGATGCAGTGACACGATTAACTCCTGTTGCAACTATTTCTCCGTCTTTCGTGGCAATCACAGCACCGAAAGGACCTCCACCATTTTCAACATTTTCTTTTGAAAGCTCGATCGCTTTTCTCATTAAAGCTTCTTTAGTCATGGCACAAAAAATATATTGTTAGTTTCATTTTTTCTTTGCTTCTTTCTACAAAGATAGAAAAAACTAACAATATACAATGGGATGTCCCTATTTATTTTTTAACAATACCGGCAGAATCCGGAAAAAGAAGGAACTTTTTTTTTGCTTTTTTTAGGGTTATAGCTTACCTAAGATCTTGTCCATTACCCAGTTAGTCAACGTTGCACTTTCGCCGTCGCAAGAGCAAACCGACTTACCCAATAAGTGATCTACTACTGCTTGGATAAGAGGCTGTTGCACGTGTTCCGGGTTGCCGATACAGATTTCTTCCCGTCCTTTCTCGGTATGTAGTCCGATAGGTTCGTACGTGAAGACGGAGAAGCAAATCATTCCTTTGTCACCGATAATCTCTATGCGGTCTTCGCGGGCAGAATCATGGGCTACGAAGCACCAGGAACCACTACCCACCAGTCCGTTGTCAAATTGGAAACAGGCGCTTAATGTATCTTCGGCAGGATAAAGCCCGCCGCGATTACTCTTGTAACCGCTTGCTTCGAGGATGCAACCGAACATATCCTGCAACAAATCAATCTGATGCGGAGCAAGGTCGTAGAAGTAGCCGCCTCCGGCAATATCAGCCTGCACACGCCAGGGAAGATTATCACGATTGTAATCCAGATCGCGTGGCGGCTGGGCAAAACGAATCTGTACATTGATAACGTTGCCGATCGTCCCGTTCTCTACTAATTCCTTTACTTTCTGGAAATAGGGAAGATAACGTCGGTAGTATGCTACGAAACAGGGAACCCCCGTTTCATTGGATATGCGGTTGATTCGGGTGCATTCTTCATACGTCACCGCCATTGGCTTCTCAATATAGGCCGGTTTACCCGCTTTCATGGACATAATGGCATACGTAGCGTGTGAAGAAGGAGGAGTGGCGATATAGACAGCGTTTACTTCCGGATCATCTATCAGCTCCTGTGCATCGTCATACCATTTCTTGATTCCTCTCTCTTTGGCATACGCTTTCGCTTTCGCGCCGTCACGACTCATCACGGCTACGACTTCCGAATGTTCTACTTTCTGGAAAGCGGGACCGCTTTTCGTCTTGGTTACTTCTCCGCAACCAATGAAGCCCCATTTGATCATCTTTTCACTCATAATATAATATACCTATTGTGTCTGTTCTAACAAACCCCAAAGATAAAGCTATTTTTTGTCAAGAGCAACTTTATTGATTATTAACTTAGCGGGGACAGTTGGAAAACAGACATTGTGTTTTGTTTCAACAGAAGCTCTATTTTATCGGAACAAAGGCTCTGTTTCAGGCAAACAGAACGTCTGTTTGAGGCGGATATATACTTCATTTCGGTAAGAAGCAAGGTGAACATTGCTGATCCTCCGGCTGAAGAACCATAACCACCGGGCAAAGCGAAAGGAAAAGTCGGGGCGGGGAGAAGTTTTCCCCGGATGGATAAAAAGAAAGGAGAGAATCGCGATTCCCTCCTTTGCATGTAGTTTAATTGAAACTACTTTATCATTAACTCTGTAAAGATACGACATTCGAAAGCGAAAGTCAAGTCTTTGGGAGTTTATTTCTCGTAATAGACATGAATATATCTATCTTACATTCTGTTTTTGATTGTTTTCTTCTGATCTGTACTATGATAAGGTTATTCTTTATCATAGTACTTTTTATAAATCTTCTGGTATTCTTTCTCCTTTTGGAATTTATCCAGCCATGTATTCAAACTATCGAGTAAAGCGGGTGATTGTTTGCTGACTGCCCATGAGTAGAATTGTGTAAAGCTGATGGCTGTATTTATATCTATCTGCGGGATGGAATCGGCGGCCGCGCGTGCGATGCTTTCGTCACAAACGGCATAGTCGATATCTCCATGAGCTACCATTGAGATTAATTGTTCGGAACCGTATTTATCTATTTCTTTGATATAAATGGTATCTCCGATTTCATTTCCCAGGTTTTGGATACGCAGGATGGAGGGAGAGCCTTTTACTACGTGAAGTGTCCGCCCCGCCAAGTCCAGTTGGTTACGGATATAGAGTGAATCGTTTTCTCCGTTTTCTCTCCGTTGCACGAGCACTTGTTTGTTAAGCGTGATGGGAGAGGTGAGGAGCAGAGAATCTTTCAGTTCGCTGGTAGCTAATATGCCGCAGGCAATTACATCGTAACGTCCTTCGCTTAATCCTTCCAGCCGTTCTTCGAAACTCATCAGGGGTGTTATTTCGGTCTTTAATCCCTTGTCATAGGCAAAAGCCTGTATCAGTTCGTAATGGAAACCGGAAACGGTATCACCGTCCACGTAGAAACTGATCGAGTTATATTCAGTCGCTACACGCAATATGCCTTCTTTGGCAATGGCTGCATAATCACGCGGGTGTCCTGACGGCTTTTCCTGATTACTGCATTGGCGGATAGAAAAGATGATTGCCAATACAATGATTACGGGCACTAAATATCGGGACAGTCTCAATTTGGGGCGTGTTACCATAAGCCGTATAGATTTTGTTAATCATAGAAATTCCATGAAAGACCGAATTTCAGTACACGCGGGTTGATAGGGTAGTGAGGAGACAAGAAGTAATTCGGGCTGCTCATACCTTGATTCACGTGATACATCATTACATAGAAACGTGTACGCTTTAGATGTAAGTTTGCGTATACATTCACGATCGGATAACCTCCTATCTCTACCTGGTCATTTTCCGGTTGCAAATAGAAGTTTTGGATAGCCGGCATATAAGCGGGTGCATTGTATTTACTGAAATAACGCACGTCGGCACCCAATTGTACACTAAGCACTTTCTTTGCCAGCTTGAACTGCATATAGAAATTGTGATACAGCGAAAGATCAGGCAAAGGCAATACGGTCTGGTCGCTGGACTTTTGCCAGGTTACTTCATTATCTAAATGGAAGATTCCCAATTTGAAGTCCTGATTAAGACTTGCTGACAACACCTGTATACTTCCGCTTTTCTGTTCCGGCACCGCTTGCTGGTTGAAATAAGTGTAGTTCTTTATGTTTTCAACTCCTGCCTTCAAACGTGTTCTCCAACGTGCAATGCTTAATTCTCCTTCAATACGGGTACGAAATTCTTTGTCCATATCATTGTCCCACATGAAGTGTTTGGAATGATAATGACGCATATAGAAAGGTGCAAGCTTATTGCTGACTTCACCACGGGCTATAAGGCTCACAGTGTCTTTCCATAACGGAAAGTTAAGGTCGATATCTCCTTTCACATTGAATTGTCCGATTGCTTTTCCGGCAAGTCCCACTTCACCAATGGCATGGTAATGAAGTACATTTCCTTCACGTTTGGATAATTCGCCTCCAACAAATATTTCATTTTCATTGTATTTGTCGGGCAACGGATTACCCTCCATATTCATAAGAGTATACTTGCTGATTTTATAGGAAGCGAATGCTGTCAGACCCGCTTTGGCATATTTATTGAATCCTTCGAGTAGAGCAATACCTATGGTATTCTTGATACCCATGTAGGTAGTACTGTCTCTGGCAATCGGATTATCCGGTTCCAAATAGGTGTTTTGATAATAGTTTTTTTCACGCATGTCATCATCCGAGTTGAAACTATGACGTGCACGCTCTACCTGAATGGTATGTATAAAACTAGTGACCGGCACAAACTCTTGTTTGGCGGGAGTAGTGTCATTTTCGGCCTGCGGTATGTCGCGGCTGAATCCCAGATTGTAACGTTGGGTCAGGAATACATAAAAGTCATGATTACGGTTGGTTGTGGCGCTTAGTACAGTCGGGATATTGGTTGATTCATATTCCCTTTGGCCTTGTGCCATCTCTTCAGGCGCAGTGATGTATCGGTCGTCCTCAATACCTCCGTTTTCATTTGTTTTGAGATAATTGTTGCTGTATATTGCCTGCATCTGATAGCGGTCGCCGATATAACTACCGAAAATTGCCGCATTGAAATAAGCCGTATTTTGGTTATTATAATATCCTCGTCCGTACAAGTAATCTATGTTAAAACCGAAAGCCAGCTTCTTGTTTACATTGACAGAGAAATAAGACTTAAAGCGTTCTTCTCCGTTTATTTTATTACCGGCTTTATGATACGTCAGATTGGTATAAGGTACGTTACTATTGGTGAAATTGAACTCCGTAGGACGAATAAAGAAACTGGAGAAAGGCTCCATAAAGATAGTCGGTTCCGGATCACGACGTTCAAAGAAGATGCGTGACATACGGGGAGAACCCATATTGGCCAGATAATTATAATGTCCGGTAAGTCCTTCGGTAAGATTGGTGTTCTGGAAGTGGTGATAAGCAGTATCCGCCGGGATGATAGTCCGGTCGCCCAACTGATTATTAATACGCCACATATATAATTTCGGAGGTAACCCCTGTACTTCTACATTTGCACTATCCAGTCTGTCCGGAATCATGGCTGGGTCCACCTGGTTACCGTATTGGTCGTATCCGTTTTCGTCCACTCTCTGGCGACCATTATCGAACTGTGCATGGACAGTTGTCAAACCTATAACGGAAAAGATTATATATAATAGTAAGATTCGTCTCATAATTGGAGGCAAAGATACTTACTTTAATTGATTTAATGATAATGGATAATTGAAAATTATGTTGCATACGTACTATACGTAGCTAATAATTATCAATTATCCATTGTACATTATCTGTTAATTAAACCTCACGGATTAACTCCATACCTTTCTTGATAGCTTCCTCGTTCATAGGAATCAAGTGATGGTGGCGTTCCGGCAGGGTTTTCTTAAGTCCTTTGATAACATTCTCCAGCGTTACGATGGGGCGAAGCTTCAATAATCCGCCAAGTACGATCATGTTGAATGCTTTGGCATTGTTCATCTCGTTGGCTGCATCCATTGCGTCGATACGATATACCTTAATATCCTTACGGGTAGGAGGGTTGATAATTCCGTAACCGTCATAAATCAGGATACCGCCGGGTTTCACTTTGCTTTCAAACTTTTCGAGTGAAGGCTGATTCAGAATGATGGCAGCGTCGTATTTACTAAGAATCGGTGAGGAAATTTTGTCATCGCTTACAATAACTGTAACGTTGGCTGTTCCACCTCGTTGTTCGGGACCATAAGCGGGCATCCAGGTCACTTCTTTGCCTTCCATCAAACCGGAATATGCCAGAATCTTACCCATAGACAATACGCCTTGTCCACCGAATCCTGCTATAATTATTTCTTCTTTCATTGTTCTGTTGACTTTTAGCGTTATTCTTTATCTTTTAAATCACCCAGCGGATAGAATGGGAACATGTGTTCTTCCATCCATTTGTTCGCCTTCTCCGGAGTCATCTTCCAGCCTGAACTACAAGTGGAAACGATTTCTACCAGGTTGGAACCTTTACCGTTCATGGAGTTCTCAAAAGCCTTCCGGATTGCCTTCTTAGCCTTCCGGATAGCCGGTACGGATTGTACGGACTGACGGGTTACGTAAGCAGTTCCTTCCAGTTGGGCTGCGATTTCAGTAATCTTCAATGGATAGCCGTGAAGTTCAACGTCACGTCCGTAAGGACAAGTCGAGCTCTTCATGCCTACCAGTGTAGTCGGAGCCATCTGGCCGCCTGTCATACCGTAGATCGCATTATTGATAAAGATAATCGTGATATTCTCACCACGGTTCAAAGCGTGGATTGTTTCGGCTGTACCGATGCAAGCCAAGTCACCGTCGCCCTGATAAGTGAAAACAAGGCGGTCCGGCCACAGGCGTTTCACAGCAGTCGCCACAGCAGGAGCACGTCCGTGTGCTGCTTCCTGCCAGTCAATATCGAGATAGTTGTAGGCAAACACTGCACATCCCACCGGAGAGATTCCCACAGTTTTATCTTCCATACCCATTTCCTCAATGACTTCGGCAATGAGTTTGTGTACCACACCGTGACTGCAACCCGGGCAGTAGTGCATGGCGTTATCGTTCATCAGAGTCGGTTTTTTGTAAACCAGATTCTCGGGTTTGATTATTTCTTCTTTAGTCATAACTTCATCTCCTTATCTGTTGGTGAACCGTATAAAAAACTCCATCAGCTTGACAAAGATTGCCGCGCCGCATACGTAGATAAACATTTTGAAATCATCTTTTGCTACAAAGTAGGTGATGATGGCTGCAACAGCCAATATCATAAATAGGATGTTCAGTACGTTTCTTATTTTATCGGGATTCATTGTTTCGTTATTTGATTATTTTTTCTTTCAAGGCAGTTACAATTTCATCCGGATCGGGAACGATGCCACCTAGACGTCCGAAATGTTCTACCTTTACTTTACCGTTAACAGCGAGACGGACATCTTCAATCATCTGTCCGGCATTTAGTTCCGTAACGAGCATACCTTTTACTTTATCAGCGTATGCAGCAATCGCTTTGGTTGGGAACGGCCACAGTGTAATCGGGCGAAGGATACCTACTTTAATTCCTTTTTCACGGGCTAGTTCCATTGCTTTCTGGCCAATACGTGCCATTGAACCGAAAGCGATAATCAAATACTCTGCATCTTCGCAGTTGATCTCTTCGAAGCGTACTTCATTTTCTTCAATTTCACGATATTTAGCTTGAAAACGGAGGTTGTTGATTTCCATTGCTTCCGGTTTCAATTCAAGGGAAGTGATAATATTCGGTTTGCGGTCTTTTGCTTTTCCGGTAGCAGCCCATGGACATTGTTCAATTACTTCTGCTTCCGTGCGGCGTGGCTTTTGTGCAGGAAGAACAACCTTTTCCATCATCTGACCGATCACACCGTCGGCAAGGATAATAGCCGGATTACGGTATTTGAAGGCCAGTTCGAATCCTAATGCTACGAAATCCGCCATTTCCTGTACGGATGCCGGAGCGAGGGCAATCAGTTTGTAGTCTCCATGACCACCACCTTTTACTGTTTGGAAGTAGTCAGCCTGGCTAGGTTGGATAGTTCCCAATCCGGGACCGCCACGCATTACATTCACAATCAGACAAGGAAGTTCGGCACCGGCCAAATAAGAGATTCCTTCTTGTTTCAAGCTCACACCCGGACTTGAAGAGGAGGTCATTACCTTCTTTCCGCTACCTGCACCTCCATATACCATATTGATAGCTGCCACTTCACTTTCCGCCTGGAGTACTACCATGCCGGTTGTTTCCCACGGTTTCAGTTCGGCAAGCGTTTCCAACACTTCCGATTGGGGAGTAATAGGATAACCGAAGTATCCGTCGGCACCGCAACGGATAGCTGCGTGGGCGATGGCTTCGTTTCCTTTCATTAATACAACTTCTTCTGCCATATTCTTTTCTTTTATTCTACTTTTACTTTATACACTGAAATACATCCGTCCGGACAAACCGTTGCACACGAGCTGCATCCGTTACAGGTATCTTCCTTCACTTGCCAGGCATAGTTATAGCCTTTCATGTTTACCTCTTTATTGAGGGCGATTACATCGAGCGGACACGCCACTACACACAGGTTGCATCCTTTGCAACGCTCCGTGTCGACTACGATTGCTCCTTTGATTTTTGCCATAATCTTTATTTTATTACGTTATCTTTGAGTACGGTTATTGATTATACATCTCTTTTATTGATTGAACATATCCTTGTGGTAGAAGTTGAGGATATCTATTACCATCTTCCTGGCCTGAACGGCAGGACTGTCCGGATTGATCTCGATGGCGTACTGGTAGTTGTCCAGTGCCCGCTTCCAATCTCCTTTCTTTCGGTAGGCATTTCCCCGTAAATAGTAAAGAGTATCTTTCTCTTTTTCGACAGAATTGTCTTGGAGAAGCTGGTCCAATTGCTTAATCGCTGTGTCCACATCCCCCTGATTGATAAGCTCTTTTAGGTTGTCTATTTGCTCCATTTCTTTTCGTCTTTCGGGATTCTGAAACGCAAAGATAGTTTTTATTTATGTAAACAGGGCAAATGAGGACGGAAATTTGCAACGTTTTGAGTTTATTGCATATTGTATAGTAGAGGTGGAATTTGCCTTTTTCTTGACATATCCGTAACTTTATTAATCAAACGTAAGCGTCTCCGCGATTCTATATTGCTGTCCGTTTTTAGCTCTCATATCTTTGCGAGGTATAAAAATGAAGCATTATGGATTTAGAAAATAGATTTAGAAGAACTTGGAAACGTTTCCAAGAAGTCTTAAAAACAGACTACAATTGTTCTTTAGCGGATGTTTGCCGCGAGCAGCATACCACTTTTGGAGGTATGAGTTCCTGGATGTCCCGACGGGGCTATAGCGTTAAACAAGCTAAGGCAGATGTGGTTCGTGATTATTATGGCGGCGTTGAGCCGTCCCCACTGAGCACTACCTCTCCTGCGTTCACTCAAATAGCACCCGCCATGTCGTCGGAAGAAGAGTTTAGTCTTGCCGGGATCACAATCACGTTTAACAGTGGAACCACCATTTCGGTCAAACGGGCCACACCCGGTGGTGTTATTAAAATGTTGCTCGATTACGAAAGAAAGGAGGGAGATCCATGTATTCTCTAACATCAGCCAATCGATACTATCTGTACCAGGCTTTGTGGTTCTTCTTCAAATTCCGTGCTAGTAAAGCTCATTGAAAGGTTGATGGATAAAGGGATATCGGCATATTAGAAATAGCAAATAAATTATCCAAGCTATATGCATCTTAAAGTACCCCGGAATAGCCATGAATAAGGTTATTGAACATAAATAAGTAGCACGGAATTTGATTAAGAACCGGCTTTGTTCGTATGAACCTTGGCATCGACGGTTTATTCAAAATTATACGCTTGGAAATGAAGGACTTGTCTCCCGTTTCCGGAGATATATTTTTATTCTTTGGCAAAAACCGACAAAGTGTAAAAATACTGCGTTGGGATGGCGATGGCTTTCTTCTGTACTACAAGCGCCTCGAAGGTGGAAGTTTTGAGTTACCAACATTTAACCCCCATACAGGCAATTACGAGATTTCTTATCAGGTTTTGTCTTTTATCTTAAATGGAGTGTCATTGAAGTCTGTACGGTTGCGAAAACGTTTCAGGATTTAATATAATATGTTGATTGTTAATTATTTGTACTAAGTATGTCATCCGATTTATTTGGTCAACTCGTTGATTTTTTATATCTTTATACCATGAAAAAGGATGAGATCATAGAGTTATTGAAGGAACAGATCAAGGGATTACGAGATGACAACAACAGACTCTTGGGCCAAGTAGATGCTTTGATAAAAGAGGTTTCTTCCCTTAAAGAAGCACTCCTTCAAAAAGGCGAATCTCTTAGCAAACAACAGCGCCTTGCTAAGGGGCTCGCCAAACTTGTATCCAACACATCCGAACAGCAACAAGCTCCCCAACCTGCCATGTCCGAAGAAGAGCGGCAGAAGAGAGAAGCTGAAAAAGCAGATAAGCGTAAAGCCAGAAAGAACAATGGTGCCAAACGTGACATGCATTATGAGATGGAGGAAGAAGAACATGTCGTTTATCCTGATGATCCCGATTTTGACATCAATAAAGCCCGGTTGTTTACTACCGCTCCCAGAATATGCGTCCGCTATGAATGTGTACCCATGCGCTTCATCAAGCACGTCTACAAGATACACACCTATACGCAAGACGGTCGCCTGTTTGAGGGAAAAACCCCGGTCTCGGCTTTCTTAAATTCCAGCTATGACGGCTCATTTATTGCCGGATTGATGGAATTACGTTATATACAATCGCTACCTGTTGAAAGAATCATCAACTACTTCGAAGGTCATGGCTTTACGCTGAAGAAACCTATGGCTCATAAGTTGATAGAAAAAGCCTCAGGCCTCTTCGAAAATCTTTATAAGTGTATCCGGCAGACAGCTTTGAGTGATCCTTATAAGGCAGCCGACGAAACCTATTACAAAATACTCGTCCCGGAAAAGAACAGTAAGGGAAAAGGAGTTAGAAAGGGATACCTTTGGGTGGTTGTCGGCATAAACACCAGGATGATATACCTGCTCTATGATGACGGCTCCCGGTCTGAAAGAGTTATTCTTAACGAATTAGGCAGTTGCAAAGGTATCATACAAAGCGATGGCTACTCACCTTACCGGAAGCTCGAAAGCGATGCTTATCCCAATATCACACGCATCCCGTGCTTGCAACATATAAAACGGAAATTTATAGATTGCGGTGAGAATGACCCGGATGCAAAAAGAATCGTGGAGCTGATAAACACTCTTTATCAAAACGAGCATAAGCATAAAGTTGGGGTTGATGGATGGACAGTAGAACAGAATCTTATGCATCGAAAAAAGTATGCGCCGGACATACTCGGAGAAATAAAAGATGTGTTTGATGAAATAGAAGAGCGGGGGGATTTATTACCAAAGAGCGAACTACAAGAAGCTATCACCTATCTTCGCAATGAGTGGAATGCAGTGGTGGACATCTTTAATTATGGTGACACTTACCTGGACAACAATATAGTTGAACGGATGAACCGGTACATATCCTTATCAAGAAAAAACTCATTGTTCTTCGGCAGCCATAAGGGAGCCGAACGAGGCGCCATACTCTACACGATAGCACTCACCTGTAGGATGCATAAAGTGAATCTATTTGAGTATCTCACGGATGTGATAAACAGAACAGCTGAATGGCAACCAAACACACCACTTGAAAAATACAGGGAACTGCTTCCTGACAGATGGGAAAAGGCTAATGGATAAAAAGGGAGCATTAGCCTTTTTATTTTAGCAAACTATATAGAATCGCGGAGACGCTTACAATCAAAAAACGATATGAATCAGGAGTTATTATTGTTTTTGGAGTTGTAGTTTATTCATTATTTATATCCATGTCTAATCACTTTATATGGTTGAACTATTGTCAACAATATTCTGTGGCTTATCGAAATTAAGATAAATAGCCTTGCCTAAAAAGTCGTCAAAAGAGGGTGCTATATACTTAATAGAAGCTATATCTAAATCTCCTAAATCTACCCTATATATACTATTGTTTGGCAGGTGGAAAATATATCCAATATCACCATCCATGCCAAATGCTAAATACTCTTTTTGAAGATATTTGTGTATTCCATAGTCATTATTGTAAGCAACAATATCTTCAATAGCCCATATATAGATGTAGTTATCTCCTAATTTACCCTCGCCACCATTGCTCCATAACAGAAATCTTTTGTACTGATAGGGCAAGGTTGTATTTAGAAGTTTTTCTACGTCTTCAATAGACGCTGTATTTGCACCATTCTTTATTATACCATTTACTTTCTATTACTTCCATATTGATTTTGTTGTACTACTGTTAATGTGTTTCAGCTAACTGCTGTTTCCTCGTTTATTTTTTTATTTTGATAAATGTTAATCTCAGACGGATCATTTCTTTTAGGACAATTTACCCGTTTGTTACTGATATTATTTCGCTTGCTATTATTTTTCTTTGTTGCTTATTTATGTCCGAAGAGCAGTGGATGCAATTCATGGCATCCACTGCATATAGTTTTGTAGTATGCTTGGAAAGCGGTACACCTATTCTTTTTAATACTGGTTTAATCACTTCATAAATGATACTTATATCTGCATTACTGGTGATTCCCTGCTTTTTAACAAAATCTATTATGCAGTTCAATCTGCATATATATTCTTTATACTCCACATATTGATTTTCTTTTAAGATATAGTGCAATATGATTTTACTTTGCTTTTCGCAGATTCTTGCCGCTTGCTGTATCGATTGGCACATAAAATCTTTTTCTTCTTTTGTGGTAGTTTGAAACCACAAATCATTCTTACCCAATATTTCACCTATTCGTAAGTAACAATCCTGTGGCAATAATATAGGTGAATACATCGCCCATGTATATGACAATGCTGTATAAAATGAAACAGTTTTTCTTCTGTCTTGATACAAAGAAGAAGACTCAATACCTACACAGACTATTAAGCCATTATCCATTTCTTTATAAAAGACTTTATTGCGGTCTTTATTGTATGGCAATGGCAAATAGCCCATTGATAGCAGTTGATTATTTATAAAATCATTCTTTTTCATTTTATTATTGCACTATCGGTAATGGTTTGCGGCTTGCTGCCGTTTATGTGGTACAGGTGCTTGTTAGTAGCATCATTCCATTTTATACATTTTTTTCTCCCAACCTTTTAATTCTTGAAGAACAGGTTTAGGATTTTGTAATATCTGATTAAGAAATTCTATAAAGTTGGGTGCTAATACTTCTGTTTCAGGCGTTTCGTAATCAAAGAGAAGGATTTCACCTTCTTTATTCTCATCATCTGTCAATTTAAGAGCTATCACGCCATAATCAGAATATCGACCTATTGCAAAATACCCTTTGTTAAGAATTTCTTCTTGCAGTTCCTCATTATTTTCAATTAAGATTTTATTCCATGAATGAATGGGCTTTGGATATAGACGAACATCTAAATCCCAAAATATTTCATAAAAGTGTTTGTATTTCAAGTAGATCTTATATGAAAGCGGAAGAATAACATTTAATTTACTTTCTAATTTGGAAATATCCTCGTCTGAAATTTGATTATCTATCGCTTTCCATACATGGTCTTTTTCCGTAATAATGTCCACCATATAATTAGTATGTTCCGGTTGAGTGACATATATCTTAACCGATTTCCCTTGTGGTATAATATTATCAAATGTGTCCTGCATTTCAGGCTCTATGTGTTCTTCATAAGAAGGGACATACATAAGATATTCTCTGTGTTCTTGCACAAAGCCCCAACATTCATCTACATATTTTCTTATTACTTCTTCCATATTTATTTTTTCTAAATATTTTTTCACTCCGTTCTTGTCTATTTGATTACAATATTGGAGAATTTTACGCTGTACACTTCAACTCTTTATTCTGATCTTTCACATACATTCTGAAAATTCACCAATAACACTTGTATTACATATAACTTTTAGACGATATATCCTTCACTGATACTTCTTCTGCTTTCATTAACTAGTTCCATTTTTTGTTTCATACCTTGAAACGAATGGTTTCCCGTAGTGAAACAGTTTGTTTCTCGGTGTGAAACGAATCGTTTCACCCTTTGAAACTTTTAGTTTCTAGCGCTTGAAACAAAAAGTTTCAGCAGGCTGGAAACTGGTTAAAACGCGGCTTTACCAATTATACTCATCCGTGTAACTGTCAAAGACCGGTTCTTCGGTGATACCTTTCCGGTGAAAAAGTTGGCGGATATAGTTTTGATCTGCGGGGCTTAGGAAGCGTTCTTCGCGATAAAAGCGATAGTAAAGCGTTTTTCCGAAATGTCCGATCAGTTGTTGCTTGATATTTGTTCCGTCCTTATAAGGTACGTTGTCCAGCAGGTGGCTGATACCCCATGCCACATGTATCTTTTCTGCGTTTTGGAAGTGGGGACAGTCAATGCCGGTGGCCGGAATACACATTGGGTTTACGATGCTGATGTAGGACGTGTCAGCGGTAGTGAGAAGTGCAGCCACCCGACGCAGGCAGTTACAAGCTTTCGGACATTGCTCGTTGTAGCAGCGGGCGTAGTTGAAAGGGACTGTTTTGTTTTTTAATTTATTGTCGTTCATTTTATATTGTATATTACATACATAATTGACAAAGGTAGTGCTTTTATTGTGGAAAGGTACAGTTTGAAAAAGAAAAAACGTGAAAGGATGGGTGAAGGGAACACCCTTCACCTATAAACTGCTTATAGATAGGATAATACAAGGAAAAGTGAAGGGTGAAGAGATTGTTCATTATAACTCTTCGCATACCCGCATTTCCATACCTTTATATACCACTACAATCTTGTGTAGTTGCGTGGAGCCAATAGCTTGTTTCACCGTGTCCGTGTCGGCATAGCGGTTGGCCTGGGCGATGGCTTCTTGACGCAATTCCTCCACACGGTTTTCAGAATCGCGATATTTGGCGTACTTCAATTCAACGATGTAGCTGTGCTTCATGTCAGAATATATGTCCAACATGGGACAGAGGAAAATATCGACGTAACCCGCTTGTGTATCTTGCTCGGAGATAGGACGGTAGAAGCGGTTTTGCGCAGTCATGGCCAAGGTGAAGCCGTGAACGAAGAATTCGCCCTTTTGCTTGTCACGCTGGGATGCATAACGTTTCAGGCAGTCGGCAATGTAGCTGAAATAGGCTTGCCAATTGCCTCGATAAGCCAGTTGGCTTGAAAGTTCGCTCTTCTCATAGCTGCTGAAACTCAAGTCTGCGTCGTTGTAGGTATTCAGTAAATAAGTGTATAGTTGCTCCTGAACCACCAGGTTGGGAATGGTCAGCTTGGTTTTTCCTTCATGCATTCCGCTAATGGTCAACATTCCGAAATAGTAGAGCAGGCTTATAAAATTGTCCGGATTGGTGATGTTGACGGCAGGGAAACCTTTCTTCAGTTCACCGGTGATATAGCCTTGACTCACTAATGTCTGAATGACGGAAGCATCGTGTGCAAACTCCTTATCCTTTCGAATGAGCATACGCAGCTTTTCATAGTCGATACGTATATTATCTTCTATCATTTCTCGTGGCGCTTTGCCGTTATCTATGTAATTCTTCACGAAGTAGAGCACCATGTTGGAGTTGTACATGGTAGTTTCACCGTAACAATCCTGCGCAAAGCAATAATTGTCGTACCATGGTTTCATTATTTCTATCAGTTCGTCAACAGTATGGCGGAAAGGACTGTTCGTTGAATAATAAGTCAGCATTTCGCGCACTTCTTCTTCGGTGAACCCCATCATTTGGTTAAATTGGGGGGTAAGTGAGTAGTTCGTGCCGATGTTGAAGCCACTCGTCAGGTCATCCATCGTTACGGGGCTTACACCGGTGATGAAACAACGCTCTATGCTGGAATAAGTTCCTGCCTTCACCTTATTGAAGAAAGCACGCAGATAACCTTCGCCATGCGTTTCATCAGTGTAGCGGTGCAAGCTTTTGGCATCAGAAAGGATGGCGTTGGTGAAGTGGTCGTATTCGTCGATGAAGAGATACATTTTCTGTCCGGCACGTTCGCAGGCTTGATAGAGGTAGTCCAACTGCTCTACGGCCCCATTCACTTGGCGTAGTTCTTCTAGTGTCTCCGGTGGCAGAAGGTCGGCATATATCTTGCAAAAATTCATGAAAGTAATGCTGCAATGTGCATCCAGTCCTTTTCGATAATCGTTCAGTTCGCCGGTGATACCTGAAAAGTTGAGGTAAAGCACCAGATAGCTGTTGCGGTTTGCTGTGGGATGCTTCCCGATGTAGAGATTGCCGAATAAGTCGTTGAACTTATCGCGGGTACGCACATCGTAGTAGTGTTGCAGTACGTTCAGCGTGAGGCTTTTGCCGAAGCGGCGGGGACGGATGAAGAAAAAGAACCGGTCTGCCTGCTCTATCATAGGAATGAAGCGGGTTTTGTCTACATAATAATAGTCTTCGCGGCGGATGACTGCGAAGTTCATCATGCCGTAAGGCAAACGCTTTCTGTTGGGTACTATATATTCCATTGGATCCATCTTCTGTCCTCCTGCTGATTTCTTATTTTATAACTTGCTTATTAATAGCGTTAACGACACAAAGATAGTAAAAGTTCTTGTTGGGTACGAGGCATCCTCAAAAAAGTATTGGAAAAACTCATTCACACTAAGAACTGCAGACCTGACAAAGCTATTCTGAAACAGCAGTGAAGTGGCGGAAATAATTCTCGAGGTTAGCTTGTATATATTGAAAGATACTGTATTTTTGTGCAGAACTAAAAAAAGAAGAGACTATGTTGGACATTATTTTGATCGTAATTAGTGCCCTTTGTATGATAGCCGGGTTAGCAGGTTGTATTCTGCCGTTTCTTCCCGGTCCGCCTATTGCTTATGTGGGGTTGGTCATTCTGCACTTCACGGATAAGGTACAATATTCTACGACACAATTAATCGTATGGTTATTGATTGTAGCTGTTTTGCAGGTATTAGATTATTTCACTCCGATGCTGGGAAGTAAATATAGTGGCGGTAGTAAATGGGGTAATTGGGGATGTATCATAGGAACTCTTGTCGGTCTTCTTTTCTTGCCTTGGGGCATTATTCTCGGTCCGTTTCTAGGGGCGGTGATTGGTGAACTATTAGGAAATAAAGAGTTCTCGCAGGCACTCAAATCAGGTGTGGGCTCTTTACTCGGATTTATATTCGGAACTTTACTGAAGTTCGTTGTCTGCGGTTATTTTTGCTATCAATTTATCATAGGTCTTATTCGGTAACCTATTTGATGTTGTAAAACATTCGTAAGAATAACTTATCTATTGCCTTTACATAGAGTACTAAATCGATGTGTGTTCGTCTTTATTGAAGTAGCACATTGAGGTAGTACCATGAAAAAGACTTTTATTTATCTTTCTTTTATCATTTTCTTGGGGTGGTTTCCCTCGCTTTTTGCGGGAGAAATTTATGTATCCCTGCAGGGGAATGATAAGAATCCCGGGACAAAGGAAGCTCCGTTTTATACATTAAACCGGGCAATCAAGCAGGCTCGTGAATGGCGTAGACTGAATCGGCCGGAAGTAGCCGGAGGAATTTATATTCGTTTGGAAGAGGGTGTTTATGCCCAGCGCAATTCTCTGTTTCTTCGTCCGGAAGATAGTGGGACACCCGATTCTCCAACGGTGATTTGTGCAGTAGATGGTGCTCACCCTGTAATTAGTGGTGGAGTTGCTGTTACGGGGTGGAAGCGTGGATGTAATCATCCGGCAATTCCTGAAAAGCTAAAGCAGAAGATATGGTCGGCAGAGGCTCCCCTAATAGGAAATAGAAGAGTAGAAACTCGGCAAATGTGGGTGAACGGTCATAAAGTTCAAAGAGCTGCGCAATTTCCTGACGGAGAATTGGAACGAATGATTGACTTCAATCCGGAAGAGCAGACAATAACGATCCCCGTTTCTCAAAGTGTAAATCCGAAAAGACTACAAAATGCCGGCCAACTGGAAATGATTGTCCATCAACGCTGGGCGATTGCTATTTTGCGCGTGAAAAGTATAGACGCGAAAGACGGACAAGCTGTAGTTCGCTTCCATGAACCCGAAAGTTACCTGGAGTTTGCGCATCCCTGGCCGCAACCCGTCATCGGAGGAGAGAAAGGAAATTCTTCCTTTTGTCTGACCAATGCACTGGAATTGCTGGACCAACCCGGTGAATGGTTTCAGGAATATCCTTCCGGCACGATTTACTATTATCCGCAAGCGGGCGAAAATATGGAAACTGCTGAAGTGATTATCCCTGCCTTGGAAACTTTAGTGACCATAGACGGTACATTGTCCCGTCCGGTAAAGCATATACAATTTAACGGAATTACTTTTGAGCATACCTCCTGGATGCGTCCTTCTTATCAGGGACACGTCACTCTGCAAGGGGGATTTCCTTTATTGGATGCCTATAAACTACAAGAACCGGGGCTTCCGGAAAAAGCAGAACTGGAAAATCAAGCCTGGATCACCCGTCCCGAAACGGCAATATGTGTAAGAGGTGCCGAGCATATTGATTTCAAGCATTGCACGTTCCGTCATTTATCGTCCACCGGACTGGATTATGAATGGGCCGTTACTGCATCGAGCGTCGAAGATTGTCAATTTACGGATATTGGAGGAACGGCTTTACTGGTCGGTGCATTTCCGGACGGAGGATTTGAGACGCACGTCCCTTTTATTCCTGCTGACGTACGGGAATTATGTTCCCATATTACTATCAGAAACAATTTCATTAGTAATGTGACTAATGAAGACTGGGGATGTGTAGGTATCGGCGCCGGATATGTCAGAAACATGGATATTTCTCATAATGAAGTCTGCCATCTGAACTATTCAGGGATTTGTGTAGGCTGGGGATGGACATCGCTGGAGAGCGGAATGTGCAACAACCGGATAGAAGCAAACTATGTACATCACTTTGCCCGGCGGCTATACGATGCAGGCGGCCTGTATACTCTTTCCAACCAGCCGGGTTCCGTCATGCGAAATAACCGGATCGAACATTTAATCGAGGCACCCTACGCTACGAATGACCGGGCTTTTTATATCTATCTGGATGAAGCTACGGACGGATATACAATGGAAAACAACTGGTGTCCCACTGAACGTTTTGATTCGAACCGCCCCGGGAAAAAGAACGTGTGGAAGAATAACGGGCCTCAAGTGGCGGACAGTATTAAATACAAAGCTGGAAGAATAAAGCAAGATTGAAACAAATCAATGGATTAACATAGTCATCAATGTACTAGTATAGCAATCAATAAACTAGTGTAATAATCATTAGAACTAGACTAGTATGGTAATCATTCAAACTAATCTGATAATTATAGTAATCAATAAACGATATTTAATCAATAAAATAGATGAAACCAACGAACTATCACTTATTTGATTTCTTTGATTTCGATACCGAGTTATCAAGGAATGAGTCGCTTTGGAAAGCATACAAGCCAACGGCTGTTTATGAAAAGGAAGGAGATATTTACGTAACAGTTCCCTTTCAGAAGCAAAAGCTGGCTAACGATATGATGGCGGATACCGATGTTCCCCAGGAGGAATATACGTTAATCATCCGTCAGTATAACATCGGCATCACCCGCCTGTTTCTTGGCTTCGGTGATTATGTACTGACAGATGAGTCGGAAATGCTGCAATTCAGTGACCGGATTCAGAAAGTGCCCCTGTTTATAAAAGAACAAAAAGGAAAATGGATTCTTTCGACAGAAGACGGAACGAAGCGTGCCGTTATCAATGTGGAAGAGCCTCTATTAGACCGATGGAGCGAATTGCTTCCCGACCCTCAAGAAACGCTTGATATCACTTTATACCCTGACGGAAAGCGTGAAATCCGCTTGTCAGCCTACGACCATTTTTCGCCTCCCCGCTACGATGCGTTACCTGTTGCTTTTTGCAAACGCGACGGTCGGAAAGAACGTGCAACGCTTTCTTTTGAATGTAAGCCCGATGAATGTTTTGCCGGAACCGGAGAACGTTTCTTTAAAATGGACTTAAGCGGACAGACTTTCTTCCTGAAAAACCAGGACGGGCAAGGAGTCAATAACCGGCGTACTTATAAGAATATCCCCTTCTATCTATCCAGCCGCATGTATGGAACATTCTACCATACATGTGCTCATAGCAAGCTCTCGCTGGCCGGACATTCCACCCGTTCCGTCCAGTTTCTAAGCGACCAGGCATTGTTGGATGTATTTGTAATAGGCGGTGATACGATGGAAGATATTCTTCGCGGTTATCGTGACCTGACCGGCTATCCGTCTATGCCTCCTCTTTGGAGTTTTGGCGTTTGGATGAGCCGTATGACTTATTTCAGTGCCGATGAAGTAGACGAAATATGCGACCGCATGCGTGCCGAACACTATCCCTGTGACGTAATTCATCTGGATACGGGCTGGTTCCGTACCGATTGGCTCTGCGAATGGAAATTCAATGAAGAACGGTTCCCCGATCCGAAAGGATTCATCGGGCGGTTGAAAAAGAACGGCTATCGTGTCTCTTTATGGCAACTTCCATACGTTGCGGAAAATGCAGAGCAGATTGATGAAGCCAGAGCCAATGATTATATAGCCCCATTGACCAAACAACAAGCGACCGATGGTTCCAACTTCTCCGCCCTGGATTATGCCGGAACAATCGACTTTACTTATCCGAAAGCAACCGAATGGTACAAAGGACTATTGAAACAACTCCTGGATATGGGAGTAACCTGTATCAAAACCGATTTCGGTGAAAACATTCACATGGACGCCCTCTATAAAGGTATGAAGCCGGATTTGTTGAACAACCTGTATGCCCTGCTTTATCAAAAGGCCGCTTACGAAATTACGAAAGAAGTGACAGGTGACGGTATTGTCTGGGCACGTTCCGCATGGGCGGGATGCCAGCGTTATCCTTTGCATTGGGGAGGCGATTCCTGTAGCTCTTGGGATGGAATGGCAGGTTCTCTGAAAGGCGGTCTGCATTTCGGTCTGTCGGGATTTGCTTTTTGGAGCCATGATGTTCCCGGCTTCCATACATTGCCCAATTTTATGAACTCGGTAGTAGCAGATGATGTGTACATGCGTTGGACCCAATTCGGCGTATTCACATCGCATATCCGTTATCACGGAACCAACAAGCGTGAACCCTGGCACTATCCGGCCATAGCTCCGTTGGTGAAAAAGTGGTGGAAATTGCGTTATTCGCTCATTCCATACATCATAGCACAAAGTAAACTAGCCATAGAAAGCGGCTATCCGCTCTTGCAGGCACTCATTCTGCATCATCCGGAAGATAAACTTTGTTGGCATGTGGATGATGAATACTATTTCGGCAATGATTTCCTGGTAGCTCCGGTGATGAACAGCGAGAACCGTCGGGATATCTATCTTCCCGAAGGAAAATGGGTAAACTTCTTTACGGGAGAACGTCTGGAAGGAGCATGCTGGCTGAAAGACGTATACGTTCCATTGGAAGAAATGCCCGTATATGTGCGTGCAAATGCCGTGATCCCCATCTATCCGGAAGACGTGGACTGTACGGATGAAATGGATTTAAGCAAGAGCATAGCTCTACGTATAGATAATGATTATAAAGGATTTTGGAATAGATAAATAGAAATAACTCAAGTTTTGTAAGTAGCCTGAAAGGCTTACATAATATAGCGCAGGGTGATACCTTACGCTATATACCAAGAGGCTTTCAACCTAATAAATTACTTCCGAAACTTGAGTAGAATAAATAAAAAATGGCAGAGTATGAAAACATGGAAGAGTAATTTAGAAGAAACAAAACAACGTTATATAAATTGGTGGAACCATAAAGGAATCATTCTCAATATGTGGGAGCACTTCCAGGAAGGAGTGCAACCACATGCAGAGATAATGCCTCCCGCACCGGCAAAAGATTTGTCGCAAAAATGGTTCGCCCCTCAATGGAGAGCAGAATATCTGGACTGGTACGTAGCGCACAGCAGTCTGAAAGCGGATATTCTTCCGGTTGCGAATACCCAACTGGGCCCCGGCTCACTGGCCGCCATCTTAGGCGGAGTGTTTGAAGGCGGGGAAGACACCATTTGGATTCATCCCAACCCAGATTTCACCGATGAAATAGTCTTTAACCCCGAACACCCGAACTGGATTCTTCATAAAGAACTCCTGAAAGCCTGTAAAGCGAAAGCCAACGGACACTACTTTGTCGGTATGCCCGACCTGATGGAAGGACTGGATGTTCTGGCCGCACTGAAAGGAACGGATAGGGTATTATTGGACACAGTGATGCAGCCCGAAATCCTGGAACAGCAGATGCAGCAAATCAACGACATCTACTTCAAAGTATTTGATGAACTATACGACATCATCCGTGAAGGCGACGAGATGGCTTTCTGTTATTTCTCGTCCTGGGCTCCCGGAAAGATGAGTAAACTGCAAAGTGATATTTCGACTATGATTAGTCAGGATGATTATCGCCGGTTTGTGCAACCTTTTATTCGTGAACAATGTCAGAAGATTGATTATACCCTTTATCATCTGGATGGAGTGGGAGCCATGCATCACCTGCCTGCCTTGCTTGAAATTGAAGAATTGAATGCGATTCAATGGACTCCCGGAGTGGGCGAACCACAAGGAGGATCTCCCAAATGGTACGATCTGTATAAGAAGATTCTGGCAGGCGGAAAGAGCGTGATGGCTTGCTGGGTGACATTAGACGAACTAAAACCCCTATTGGATCATATCGGCGCGGACGGTGTACATTTGGAAATGGATTTCCATAACGAAAAGGAAGTGGAACAGGCCATGCGGATTGTCGAAGAATATACCGGTTCTTCTACCGCTGTAAATACCAATGAACATCAACAGGATGCCGACTTGGCGGCTATCGGACAGGAACGTATTTGTATACGGGAAGAACAACACCTAGAAGAGGATAAACTGAAACCTCTGTATGAAGCCATTGTTGCCGGGAAACTGGAATCTGCGGTTGAAGTCACCCGGCAAGCCATTGCGGAAGGAGTAGCTCCCCAAATGATTATCAATAATTATATGATTAAGGCAATGGGCGAAGTGGGACAACGTTTCCAGGATGGAAAAGCTTTTGTTCCCCAACTGTTGATGGCAGGACGTGCTATGAAAGGGGCTTTGGAGCTACTGAAACCTTTATTGGCAGGAAGTGCTTCCACTACAATCGGTAAGATTGTCATCGGTACAGTGAAAGGAGATCTCCATGATATTGGTAAAAACCTAGTGGCTTCCATGCTGGAGGGTTGCGGCTTTGAAGTCATTAATATTGGTATTGATGTGACTTGTGACAAGTTTGTGGAAGCTGTGAAGGAAAACCATGCTGACATCTTGTGCATGAGCGCATTGCTGACTACTACCATGACGTATATGAAAGAGGTTATTCAGGCATTGGAAGAGGCCGGTATTCGTAATCAAGTGAAAGTGATGATTGGCGGAGCACCCGTCAGTCAGGGGTTTGCTGACGAAATCGGTGCGGACGGATATAGTGATAATGCGAATACAGCTGTAGCAGTTGCCAAAGAACTGATTGGAAATAAAAAATAGAATAAAAAGGCACGGATTACACGGATAAACACGGCTTTTAATTACATAGCCTATTAAAACCGTGAAATCCATGTAATCCATGTAATCTTTGCCTAAAGAAAATTAGATTTAAACTTACGTTACTTATTTAATACTTGAATTATGCATGTGAAATTCTTAGAGACATTAGATTGGAGTATTCTGATTGCCTACTTCCTTATTTTGATAGCTATTGGTATATGGGCAAGTTCTAAACGAAAAAAGGGGAGTAGTCTTTTCCTTGCGGAGAATTCGCTGAAGTGGTATCATATCGGCTTTTCCATGTGGGGGACGAATGTGGGACCTTCCATGTTGATAGCTTCCGCAAGTGCCGGATTTACTACTGGTATTGTTTCGGGGAATTATGCCTGGTATGCATTTGTCTTTATATGTCTGCTTGCTTTTGTCTTTGCTCCCCGATATTTGGGTAGTCGCATCACGACATTGCCCGAATTTATGGGAAAACGTTTCGGACAATCTACCCGTAACATCCTTGCTTGGTATACCATTATTACCATTCTTATTTCATGGCTTGCATTGACTTTATTTGCCGGTGGAGTCCTGATCCGTCAGGTCTTCGATATTCCTATGTGGCAATCGGCATTGCTGTTACTTGTCATCTCCGCTTTCTTCACGATGCTTGGCGGACTGAAAGCTGTGGCCTACACGAATGTATATCAAATGATACTGTTGATTGTAGTATCAGCCACACTGGCTATCATGGGAATCTATAAAGTGGGCGGTGTAGGCGCACTGGTGGACGCCGTTCCGGCGGATTACTGGAATCTTTTCCGTTCGAATGACGACCCGGCTTTTCCCTGGCTACCTATTATCCTGGGTTATCCTATTATGGGAGTTTGGTTTTGGTGTACGGATCAGTCGATGGTGCAACCGGTTCTTGCTGCCAAGAATCTCAAAGAAGGACAGATGGGAACCAACTTTACCGGATGGTTGAAAATATTAGATGTACCTCTTTACATTCTTCCCGGCATTATCTGCCTCGCTTTATTCCCACAATTGGAGAATCCCGATGAGGCTTACATGACAATGGTGACTCATTTGTTCCCGACAGGAATGGTCGGCTTGGTATTGGCTGTATTGACAGCAGCATTGGTAAGTACTGTCGGTTCTGCATTGAATGCATTAAGTACGGTATTCACGATGGATATCTATGTGAAGAAAATCCGACCGCAGGCCAAACAGAGAGAGATTATCAGAGTGGGACAAGTGGTTACGGTAGTTGGTGCACTGATCTCTGTGATAATAACCATAGCGATCGACAGCATCAAGGGACTGAATCTATTTAATGTTTTCCAGTCTGTACTGGGATTTATAGCTCCTCCAATGGCAGCTGTATTTCTCTTTGGCGTGTTCTGGAAACGCACCACTACTCTGGCAGCTAATATGGCTCTAACATTGGGAACAGTGTTCAGTATCGGAGTAGGAATCTTGTATTTATGGGTGTTTCCGGCAGAACAATATGATGCATGGCCTCATTTTATGCTGCTTTCCTTCTACTTATTCGTTATCATCGGAATAGGCATGATAGTAGTCAGCCTGTGGGATAAGTCTCCGCAATTGGGCATCTTGAATATGGAAAAGATAGAGGACAAACCTGCACGAATTGTTCTTATTCTATGGGGATTACTTATTGTGACCATGATTGGGCTTTACATCTTCTTCAATGGCCACTAGTTTTTATTCACCACAGAGGACGCAGAGGACGCAGAGATTATTATCTAATAATAAAAAGACTCCGTGTCTCTGCGTCCTCTGTGGTGAAACTATTTTCTACGAAAGCAATTTTCGTACGTACACAGCCCGCAAGTATATTCCAGCTTACGGACATGAGAACCCACTCCAATAATACCACTTACAGATTTGATGGGAATCATCAGGCTGGAATCTGTCAACTGAATACCACAGGGCGAAGCGACCGGAAATAAGGAGAATAGTTTTTGTTGTTCCGATACGTGCCATCCGCAATAACCGGGGCTGTATCTGTTAGTGTGCTTCCAACCTCTCTTTTCGATAAATGCAGCCAACTCCTCTTCCATGCAATCAGCAGCCTTTTCTGCAATGATGCTCCCCAATGAGTCTGCTATATATACTTTCACCATGTCGTCCTCTTGCTGAAGCAGATGTTGAAACTCCTCAAATTCAACTCCCGCAGTGGCGGTAAAAAAGGCAAAGGCTTCCGAACCCCGTAGTTGGCGGGCAATGGTTTTACCGATTGAGAGAACCGTATCTTTTACAGTCAGTGTTGCTTTTTCAGTGTCAAGCAGTCCGTCAGTGAGGAAAAAGAAAAAACGGGGACGAAGAAGGGGAGTGATACGGTCAAGTAACGTATTTATTTCTTCTATAACCATTCCATCCGGCATAGAATCTTTATATCCCATCGCCTCGTAGATATCGGACGATGGGATTTGCAGTTTCTGGTAAGTAAGTTCCTGTTCAACCATTGGTGGATGCATTGAAATATATAGGTTGTTGTAATCCTGCGGACACAGAATTAAACTTGTGTCTTATTGAACTCTTCCAATGCAGTATAAAATGCATCTATATTAACAGAAGACGTATGTGGCGGAATATCACAACCACTTGACAATACGAAATTCGGATATGCACGGGTAGCCTCCAATAGTTGCAAAGTCGCTTCCTTCATAGTCTCCGGACCTGCCATTTTGAAAAGGCTCACCGGGTCCAGATTTCCCATTGCCAGTGCATCGGTCGGAACCTCTTTCAACGCTTCCTCCATTTTGATTTTATTCCCGAAATGATAAGCGGCTGCACCGGTATAAACCATCGCTTGTGTGCAATTCCCTGTGTTTCCGCAATTATGAAGTACTACGGCAAAGTGATCATCCTGTACCTTCTCTATTATTTCTTTCACAAATAAAGAAGAATATTGCAGGCAATCTTCGTTGGATAACAGTCCTGCAGCAGGTTCAGCCATGACTACACCGTTCACACCGGTTGCTTTCAATGCCATGCAATAGCGGGTGATGAAGTCACTGCATTTTCTTAATAACGTATTGGCTGCATCGGGATTAATATAAATCAGCATCATGATTTCCGACATATCATACAAACGTCCAGCCAGCGAATAAGGACCGATGCAACCGGCAAAAACCGGACGGTCTGTTACATTTCTGGCTGTCAGCATATTCGCTTTAAGATATTCCGGGATTCTTCCTTTATTCAACGCCGGAACTTCCAGCTTTTCAATAGCAGCTTCATCGGCCAGTAAACGGCCGGACACACTGGGCACCTCATTTTCCGGAAAGATAATCTCTGCTCCGAAAGCTTCCGCTTCTACCGTCAGATCCATGATAACGGTTGCTGCCGCAGCCGGATACTTGTCACAAAGAGCTTTGATAGCCTCATAATGAACCTGTCCGTTTGTTACCGCATCATGCACCGTTTTCCCAATAAATTCGATACCTGGATGTGTCATGATCGGAATTGCAATCGTTTCCTTACGTTGGATCGTTTGGCTGATCCATTCTTTCATATTCAGTTTACCCATAATTTCAGTTTTTAATATCGTCTTGTAATAAAGACGAAGTTGCCCTTCTTTTGTAATCTCGTATATGATAAAATCTTATACCGGTATAAAAATAAAGCTGTCCTTCAAAAAGAAGAACAGCTTTACACCTATTTGATTTATCTTCGAGCTTTATTTTACCGGAATCTTATCAATACGGTTCTGATGGCGTCCGCCGTCAAATTTGGTAGAGAAGAACTCTGTCAAAATCATGTCCGCTTCTTCAGTGCTGATGAAGCGTCCTGGCATAACCAATACATTAGCGTCATTGTGCTGACGAGCCAGGTGTGCGATTTCTGCATTCCAGCAGAGAGCGGCACGAACCCCTTGGTGCTTGTTCAGCGTCATATTGATTCCGTTTCCACTGCCGCAGATAGCGATACCGGGATAACATTCTCCCGATTCCACTGCAAGAGCCAGCGGATGAGCATAATCCGGATAGTCTACGCTTGCGGTAGAGTTAGTTCCGAAATCCTTGTAAGCCCAGCCTTTTGCTTCCAGCCAGCCGCGAACATATTCTTTCAGTTCAAAACCGGCATGGTCGCATGCTAATCCGATTGTTTTCATTAGAGCATTGCTTTTACTTGGTTATATACGTTCTCGGCAGTAAATCCAAGTTTCTCATCCAACACTGTGTAAGGAGCAGAGAAACCGAAAGATTCCAATCCCCAAACTTTACCGTGGCAACCTACCAGACCTTGAAGAGTGACAGGCAGGCCGGCAGTCATACCGAAAATCTTCGCATCTGCCGGAAGGATAGCTTCCTGATATTCTTTCGGTTGGTTGCGGAACAGACCTTCAGACGGAGCAGATACAATGCGTACCTTCACGCCATCTTTGCGAAGCAACTCTGTGCCGGCTACTAATGTAGACACTTCAGAACCTGAAGCTACCAGGATAACATCCGGATTTTCGTCGGAACCTGCTACGATATAAGCACCCTTGGCTGCCTGTTCGTAATCTGTTCCTGCCGGTAAGTTGGCAATATTCTGGCGAGAGAAGATCAATCCTGTAGGAGTAGACATATTTTCCATAGCAAGTTTCCAAGCGATGGTTGTCTCTTCTGCATCAGCCGGACGAAGTACCAACATAGAGTTGTGTCCCTTATGATTTTTCAGTTTTTCCATCAGGCGGATTTGTGCTTCCTGTTCTACCGGTTCGTGAGTAGGACCGTCTTCACCTACGCGGAATGCGTCGTGTGTCCAGATGAATTTCACCGGTTGTTCCATCAAAGCAGCCATACGTACGGCAGGTTTCATGTAATCGGAGAATACGAAGAATGTACCGCAAGCAGCGATCACACCACCGTGGAGAGACATACCGATACAGATACAAGCCATTGACAATTCAGATACACCTGCTTGGAAGAATGCTCCGCTGAAATCACCTTTCTTGAAAGAATGAGTCTTTTTCAGGAAACCGTCAGTCTTGTCAGAGTTAGAAAGGTCGGCCGAAGCAACGATCATGTTTTCTACCTGTGTAGCAAGTGCGCCCAATACGGTTGCAGATGCAGCACGAGTAGCGCTACCTGCTTTCTGTTCGATAGCAGCCCAGTCCACTTTCGGAGCTTTGCCCGAGAAGAAGAGTTCCAGTTTTGCTGCCAGTTCCGGGTTTGCTTTCGCCCATGCAGCTTTCTTTGCATACTTTTCAGCAACGATCTTCTTCAGTTCTTCTGCACGTTTTGCATACAGTTCGGCTACTTCCGGGAATATAACAAACGGGTTAGTAGGATCACCACCCAGATTCTTGATTGTATTTACATAAGCGTCGCCACCGAGAGGAGCACCGTGTGTAGCGCAGTTAGCTTCATAGCTGCTGCCGTCTGCCTTGCGTGCACCTTTACCCATTACGGTTTTACCGATAATCAGTGTCGGACGTTCTTTTTCAGCTTGTGCTTCTTTGATTGCCGCACGGATTTCGTCAGGATCATTACCGTTGATATTAAGTACGTTCCATCCCCATGCTTCATATTTCATGGCAGTGTCTTCAACGGTTACGTCTTTCGTTTCTGTAGAAAGCTGAATATCGTTGGAGTCATAGAACATAATCAGGTTGTCCAATCCCAGTGCACCGGCAATACGTCCGGAACCTTGAGAGATTTCTTCCTGAATACCACCGTCAGAGATGTAAGCGTAAATGGTCTGATTCATCACCTCGTCGAAACGGGCTTTCAAGAATTTGGCAGCGATAGCAGCACCTACTGCAAAAGTGTGTCCCTGTCCCAGCGGACCGGAAGTATTTTCGATGCCACGCATGATGTCCACTTCAGGATGTCCCGGAGTAGGGCTTCCCCATTGACGGAATTCTTTCAGCTCGTCCAGCGTGAATTTTCCTGTCAATGCCAACGTAGAATAAAGCATCGGAGACATGTGGCCCGGGTCGAGGAAGAAGCGGTCACGTCCTTCCCAACGGGGATTTTCAGGATCGTATACTAGAAACTCAGAGAAGAGTACATTTACAAAATCAGCACCACCCATGGCGCCACCCGGGTGACCGGAATTGGCTTTCTCAACCATTGAAGCAGCAAGAATACGGATGTTATCCGCTGCACGATTCATAAGTTTGTTATCGTTCATATCATTAAAATTTAATTGATTTCTGTCAGATTGTTCGCAAAGATAACTCTTTATGTGGATTTAACAATCCAAAAGAGCTATCTTTTTTATCGACAATTTTACGGTCTTCTTGTTTGTGATACAATAAGTAATTGCTCTAAAATTACTGTAACTCTAAAGTAACAATGGACTTAGCAGGAAGTTTTACCTTCATTGTACCTTTATTGATTTTTACCTCTTTGAAAGGTGCCGGTTTTACAATATTAGGTTTTTCAAAAGAATTGTAATCGGTCAGTTTAGAAGCGGTCAGAATCTCTCCAATAGCTTTCTTGGCTTTCGTATCACCCAGATTGATGGTGATTTCCTGTGCTTCATCAGCATCTACATTGGAAAGAGAAATATGGATCACCCCATCTTTATTTTTGGAAGCTGTGGCGCTCACCATCGGTACAGTGCGGTTATCACGTACACTTATCTTTTCGCAAGTCAGGTCGATAGGAAGATAAGTGGCATCCTGGTGTACTTTATACATCTTGAAGACATAATAAGTAGGCGTCAACACCATTTCTTTGTCTTTCGTCAGAATCATCGATTGAAGTACATTGACAATCTGTGCGATATTTGCCATCTTCAGGCGGTCTGTATATTTGTGGAATACATCAAGACTTAAAGAAGCCACGAAAGCATCACGCAACGTGTTCTGCTGATACAGATGTCCTTTGATGGTTCCGGGTTCTTCATCCCACCAGGTTCCCCATTCGTCCAGTAAGAGGGCGATTTTCTTGTCCTTGTCATATTTGTCCATGATGGTACAATGTTTCTTGAGTACATCTTCCACTTCCAGACATTTGCCCATCGTCCAGTAATAATCATCCTTGTTGAATTGAGTGGCTGATCCTTTGCTGCCACTCCATCCGGTTACGGTATAATAGTGCAGAGAAAGACCGTCCATCCGGTGTCCTACGCGATTCATCAATACATCTGTCCATTTGTAATCATAGTCACTTGCGCCACTGGCAATCTTGAACAGACGGTTGCCGTCATAATTACGGCAATAAGTAGAATAACGACGATATAAGTCTGCGTAATATTCCGGACGCATGCTGCCACCGCACCCCCAGCTTTCATTTCCTACGCCGAGATATTTCAATTTCCATGCTTTGTCGCGACCATTCTTACGGCGAAGGTTGGCCATAGGCGAGTCTCCGTCAGAAGTCATATATTCCACCCATTTGGCAAGCTCTTCCACTGTGCCGCTACCTACATTTCCACTCACGTATGGTTCGCAACCCAGCATTTCGCAAAGATTCAAAAACTCGTGCGTTCCGAAACTGTTATCTTCAATGGTACCGCCCCAGTTGTTATTCACCATCTTCGGACGGTTCTCTTTCGGACCAATGCCATCCATCCAGTGGTATTCATCGGCAAAGCATCCGCCCGGCCAGCGAAGAACGGGAACGGACAAGTCTTTCAGTGCATTGAATACGTCTGTGCGATATCCCTTGATATTAGGAATATCCGAGTTTTCGCCTACCCAAAGACCGCCGTAGATACATGAACCCAAGTGTTCGGCAAACTGGCCGTAAATTTCCTTCGGTATGATTTCTTTGCCTTGGTCGGCATGTACGGTTATGGTAGCACTCTTTTGTGCAGAAAGAGATACAGATGCTGCCAGAAAAGCCGTGCTGACTAATAGTTTTGCTTTCATAAATGGTATTTGTTTAATGATTATTTTTTACCACAGATTGCGCAGATTATCACAGATTGATTTTATTCTGACTGCTATCATGTTATAACCCATAAATAATCTGTGTTAATCCGTGTAATCTGTGGTGACTTCTATTTTAGTAAACGAACTTCATAAACGGCAGAGGTCCATTCCGTCCCGTCAGGGATAAAACGTATCGGACAACTACCCGTATTCAATTTTTGAGGCAAAACGTATGAAAGGGTTATGAAACCGTCTTTATCCGCTTCACTGACAGTTGGATGAATAGCCAACTTTTCGTTATTCAAAAGAATAGCCACTTTATTGCGGTCATCTTTCCGTACCGTAATCAGTAGGCGGCTTGCTTCTTCTTTCACTTTCAACTGATAGCCGAACCAACCTTTGGCGCGACGGAAATGCCGGTCTTTATTCGTTCCTGTTTCTGCCTGCTCATACTGGATGCCATGGTCAGACTCCGGTTGCTGTTCACCGGGGAAGATAAGGTCAATGGTTTGATTAGCCAATTCCGTTGCTTTTCGTTCAGCCGTTGCCATCTCTTCCTGAATCGCTTTAAACTGCTCTTCGCTTGCCTGCCGGAAATAAACGGCATAACGGGAATTGTGCAGGCGGAAGAACGGAACGAGTTCCAATGCCTTGTCTTGTGCAGGATAAACCTCTCCGTTATAGCTGAAAGTAATCCGGCTATTCTGTTCTTTCTGAAGAGACTTGCAGATTGAATCTGGATTTCCTATCAGCATCGGAACTTCTTGCAGAGGAATTTGTTTGCCATGAGCGATATGTCCGCCACGACTGTCATCGGCATATAAACCGTCAAGATGTTCTGTGCCTGTGGAAGCTGCAAGAACGATCGGACCATATAAGAAAGCATAATAATCTTTCTTGTCGGGAATTTGTTCCACGCTGACTTTCATAGGCAAGTGGAAAGTAATGACATCTCCTTTTTTCCATTTACGGGAGAGAGGAAGATACTGGTTACCTTTTGCCATAACGAACATTTTTCTTTTTCCATTGATGCTGACGCTATATCCTTTGGATTGGTTCGCCCATTCCGGAATACGTATCATTAAAGTACGTTTTTTCTTAGGCGCTTCATCTATTCGTAAAGTTACCTTGCCGTCATCGGGGAAACGGGTTTCCTGTGTCAAAATAATGCCTTGCTCTTTCCAGGTCAGTTGTGAGGGAATGAAGAGATTGACATAGAGCGTATCTTTCCGATACGCATAGATAAATTCACCGTATTTGGTATGATTCTCCAAGCCTGAACCTACACAGCACCACATTGATGTTTCCGGTTGTGAGTACACACGATAGTGTCCCGGACGCATAGGAGTGAAGTAGACAAATCCACCTTTATCCGGCTCTTGTGACGCTAAGATATGATTGTAAAGCGCACGTTCGTAATAGTTTACGTAGTTGGGGTCAGGCTCGTTTGTTTGATTTGGATTGTGAGAATTCTGATAAAGCATTTTGGTAAGACGGAGCATGTTGTAAGTATTACAGGTCTCCGGTCCTTGAACGTCGTTCAGCATGGACGTGAAGTTATCCGACGGATGGAAATGTTCGCGGACGCTATTTCCTCCGATGCAGACAGAACGGTGATTGACTACCGTGTTCCAGAAAAAACGGGCGGCATGATCCCATTCTGCAGCATGATTCCAAGTCTTGTCGTCTTGTGACACTTCGGCTATTCGCTTGTAGCCGATCACTTTCGGAATCTGTGTGTTGGCGTGCATTCCCGTCAATTTGTCTTCCTCTTTGATAAGCGGGTCTAAAATAAGCTTGTGAGAGAAACGGCGTGCCAGTTCCAGATACTTCTTGTCGCCTGTGATTTCGGCTACGTCAGCGAACGTTTCGTTTAATCCGCCATGTTCGCTACGAAGCATATCCTGCATTTGTTCGTCGCTCAAGCCGGAAGTGATATCGATCATCCAATCTGTAAAAGCGATAAGCATTTGGCGTGCAAGGTCGCTTCCTGCATAGAGATATGCATCCCGCAATCCGGCGTAAGTCTTATGTATATTGTATAGAGGTACCCATTTGCCGTTAAGGTCGAAACCTCCGGCACGGATCTTTCCTGCTTTTATATCTTTCCAAAGTTGAAGGCTTCCCGGAGTTCCTCCGATGAATCCTGTGCCGACAGTTTGCTGTGCCCGGTTCAACTCATTCAGCATGTAGTTGAGGCGATTATAGACTGCGGTATCTCCGGTGGCGGCATACATCATGGAAAGTGCGGATAAATAATGTCCGCCGATATGTCCGTCCAATCCGGTATTTTCCCAATTGGTGTAGCTGGGGGCTTTAGGCTGTAACCCTGCTTCGCGGAGAAAAGGAGCGAGCAGACGGTCGGGGTCTAATGCAAGTATGTAATGTAAATCAGTCTGTTGAGCTTGCAGAAACGGACTATCCAATAGTTTCACATTCTGTAAAGGGAAGTAAGACACCTGTGGAGCGTTTTGAGCTTTGCCCAGTGAGGTGGACAGGACAAGTGCAAGTATGAACGAGGTGGTTTTCATGATAATAGTCTCCCCATCTCCCTCTCCAAAAGAGGAGAGGGGTGGAGATAATTAATGTTAATACTTAGTTAGAATTGACTCTTGATAAACAGCGATTTATCGGCAATCTTTGATGAATAACAATGGATTGCCGACTGTCAATTATTTAAATTTGACTGCTGCCTCTTCGATAGGCAATCCTGCCTTATAGTTTTCGATGTATGTATTGAAGCCGGCTACATCTTCGGGTGTAGGTGATACCTCGATACCCGCGTCACCGACAAATACACTTTCATCCAGAAAATCGGCAAGAGATTGTTTCTTTTCATTGTTCACGAGGTAAGAACCTAACAGGGCAATACCCCAGGCACCACCTTCACCGGCTGTTTCCATCACAGAAATAGGCGAGTTGATAGCTGCAGCAAGTATTCTTTGACCTACTCCTTTGGTTCTGAATAATCCTCCGTGACCAGTAATTCTGTCCACTTTGATTTTTTCTTCGTTGAACAGGATATCGTTGCCAATCTTGAGTACTCCTACTGAAGCATACAAGTGAGTCCGCATAAAGTTTGCCAGGTTGAATTTGTCATTTGCCGAGCGTACAAACAACGGTCTTCCGTCAGCAAATCCTGTTACGGGCTCGCCTGAAATATAATTGTATGAAAGCAAACCTCCGCAATCGGTATCACCGGTGAGCGCAATATTGTAAAGTTTGCTATAGATTTCATCCATATCTACAGGTATGCCCAGAAGCTCCTGATATTCCTTGAACAGGTTGACCCATGCGTTGAGATCAGAAGTACAGTTGTTGCAATGCACCATAGCTACCAGACTTCCGTCAGGAGTGGTCACCATGTCAATCATTTCGTATGGCTTCGACAAATCTTTCTCCAATACAATCATAGAGAATGAAGAAGTACCTGCCGATACATTTCCGGTGCGTTGTTTGACTGCATTGGTTGCCACCATTCCGGTACCTGCGTCTCCTTCCGGCGGACAAACCGGTATTCCTGCCTTCAAATGACCCGATGCATCGAGCTTTTTACTTCCTTCCGGAGTGAGGACGCCGGCATTTTCACCTGCCGACAATACTTTAGGCAGAATATCCTCCAGTTTCCAGCTATATTCTTTTGGAGCAATCAGTTTATCGAACTTAGCCACCATTTCAGCCGAATAGTTGTGGGTTGTCGGATCGATAGGGAGCATACCCGATGCGTCACCGATACCCAATACCTTTTCGCCAGTTATCTGCCAATGCACATAACCTGCCAGAGTAGTCAGGAAATCAATGTCATTCACATGCGCTTCATTGTCCAGGATAGCCTGGTACAAATGAGAAATGCTCCATCGCAGCGGAATGTTGTAGACAAACAGTTCTGATAAGGCTGCTGCTGCCCGACCTGTATTCGTATTTCTCCAGGTGCGGAAAGGCACGAGGATTTCTTCTTTTTTGTTGAACGGCATATAACCATGCATCATGGCGCTGACACCGATAGCAGCCAGCGTCTCAATCTCTATGCCATATAAGTTCTTTACGTTAGTGCGAAGATCAGCATAGCAATCTTGCAGTCCTGACCAGATAGCTTCAATATTATAAGTCCAAAGTCCGTCAACTAACTGGTTTTCCCAAGTGTGGCTACCTTGAGCAATAGGCTTGTTTTCCTGGTCAATCAACACAGCTTTAATTCGTGTTGACCCTAGTTCTATACCAAGAATGGCTTTGCCTGCTTCGATGGTTGATTTTGCATCTAATTTCATGTTGAAATCAATATTTTAAGGTATAACGATGATGATAGAAAAAATCAAGTTTCGCAGGTGCTTAATGTTTGGATTAAGCTCTTGCGAAACTTGAGAGATCGGCTTTTTAGCAAAGCGCTTTATTCAACATGTAATAAACTTCGTTCATGCGCAGTTCTTTCTTGAAGCAGCTGATCGTAGTATCCTTGTTGATATGTACCATTTCGATACCTGCGATTTCAGCATAATCTTCCCAATATTCTGCTGTCAGGTCGTAAGAGAAGCAAGAGTGGTGAGTTCCACCAGCCAGGATCCATGCACCTGCACCCACTTCGAGGTTAGGCATCGGAATCCAGAGAGCAGAAGCAACCGGCAACTTAGGCAGCGGTTTCGGTTCGATACATTCCACGTCGTTCACAATCAGGCGGAAGCGGTTACCCATATCTACTACTGTAGCAGTGCATCCTGCGCCTGTTTTTGAAGTAAATACCAATCTTGCAGTCTGGCTCTTGCGGATACCTATACCGAGGAAGTGTACTTCCAGGCGCGGTTTGTTGGCTGCGATAAGCGGGCAGATTTCCAACATGTGTGACTGCAGGATAGAGCTGTTGGCACCGTCGAAGTTCAGCGTGTAGTCTTCCAGGAATGAACAACCTCTGGGAAGTCCCTGATTCATTACCCATACTGTACGGTAAAGAGCAGCCGATTTCCAGTCACCTTCAGCACCGAATCCGTAACCTTCCGCCATCAGACGTTGTGAAGCAAGACCCGGGATCTGATCGAAACCATTGTATTCGATGTCGCCCAAATCGTCGAAGTTGGTCGTAAATCCTTTAGCGCCTTTAGCTTTCAGGATAGCACGCATGGCAAGTTCTGCTTTAGCGGCATTCCATACTTTCTGATAAGCTTCAGTCGATTTGTCTTCCAAAGAAGCATCGTGGTCGTATTCTTTGAAGTAGGTAGCTACCAATGCATCTACATCTTCATTCTTGATTTCTTTATGGTATTCCATCAATTCGCTTACCGGACAATAATCTACATGGTAACCCATACGTTGTTCAGCTTCCACTTTATCACCGTCGGTTACAGCTACATTGTTCATCTGGTCGCCGAAACGGATAATCAGCATATCCTGTGAATCTGCCCAACCGGCACAAACACGCATCCAGACAGCGATCTTGTGCAAAGTGTCTTCCTCTTTCCAGTAACCTACCACTACTTTACGACGGATGCGCATACGGGTACAAATATGGCCGAATTCGCGGTCACCGTGAGCTGACTGGTTCAGGTTCATGAAGTCCATGTCCATTGTATCCCAAGGAATTTCCTTGTTGAACTGTGTGTGCAGGTGCAACAACGGTTTCTTCAACTGTTGCAGACCATGAATCCACATCTTAGCAGGAGAGAAAGTATGCATCCAAGTAATTACACCGATGCATTTTTCATCGTTATTGGCTGCTTTGAAAATAGTTTCCACTTCTTTAGAAGAGTTGGCAGTACCTTTGTATACCACCTTGACAGGAAGTTTACCGGATTCATTCAGTCCGTTTACCATTTCATTAGAGTGTGCGTCTACTGCGATTACTGCGTCACCTCCGTACAGAAGCTGTGCTCCTGTTACGAACCATACTTCATATTGATCAAATACGTTATTCATAATGTTATTACTTTAATTTTTAATATCTGTTTTTTTTAATTGTTACTGTCCATAATAAGCATTCGGACCATGCTTGCGGCTGAAATGTTTTTCTACCAGCAACGGGTTCATTGTTAAATTCGGGTTTACCGCATAAGCGATACTTGCCATTTTGGCTACCTGTTCCATTACTACGGCGTTGTGTACAGCATCGTGCGCATCTTTTCCCCAAGAGAAAGGACCGTGATTCTTCACCAACACTCCCGGTGTATGTACAGGATTCAATCCTTCAAAACGTTTCACTATCACATTACCGGTTTCCAGTTCGTAAGCGCCTTTCACTTCCGCTTCCGTCATATCTGCCGTGCAGGGAATGGCGTCATGGAAATAATCCGCGTGAGTCGTTCCGATGTTCGGAATGTCGCATCCCGCCTGTGCCCAGGCAGTCGCATAAGTAGAGTGAGTGTGTACCACTCCGCCAATCTCCGGAAATGCTTTGTAAAGTACTACGTGAGTAGGTGTATCCGAGGATGGCTTCAGTCGTCCTTCAACGACCTTGCCATCCAAATCCACTACTACCATATCTTCGGCTTTCATATCATCATAACTTACACCACTGGGTTTGATTACTACCAATCCGCTTTCACGGTCGATAGCAGAGACATTGCCCCAGGTAAAGATGACTAATCCATGCTTTACCAATTCAAGATTGGCATGAAATACTTTTTCTTTTAGTTCTTCCAGCATAATGATTATATTTTAAATTTCGGGTCTTTGCGGTAAGCCTTGCCGTTGAACTTATACAAGGCAGCCCCCCGTTTGGAACCCAGTTTATCAATTTTATCAGTCTTTTCTATATAATCCATTTCAGCCACTCTTTTACGGAAATTCCGTTTATCCATTGTTTCACCGTAAATGGCCTCATATAAACTTTGTAATTGGGATAATGTAAAGAGTTTCGGAAGCAGATTGAATCCGATAGGTTCTACGGATGCTTTCTGTTTCATCAGTTCCCGTGCTTTTTCTACCATTTCAGGATGGTCGAAGATAAGCGGGGGAAGTTCGTTCATATTCACCCAGTAAGCATTGTGCTTCTGAACCAGTTTCCGGTCATACTCATTGATGTTAATCAATGCATAGTAAGCCACGGAGATAACCCGTTCACCCGGATCGCGGTCGATTGCTCCGAAAGTTCCTACCTGTTCCATGTAAACGTTTTCCAGTCCGGTAAGCTCATGCAATACACGTTTGGCGGCATCATCCACACTTTCATTGTTTTGCACAAATCCTCCCATCAGTGACCATTCACCCATTGCCGGCTCGAAGTTTCTCTTCAACAATAGCAAGCTGATTTCCCCTTCGTTGAAACCAAAGATGATACAGTCGATGCCGACATAAAAGGTGGGATTCGAGCTATAATAAGCCTCCCCCCGGTTCTTTCCAAAAGAGAGGGAGTTTGAGCTTATCATTGACTCTTGTGAATTATCTTTATCCATTTAGATTGTGATTTTAGTTATAATAAACCAGTCTTTCCGTTGGTAAGACTATTTTTATATTCCTTCAACCTTTCCCAAAGAGAAGGTTGAAGGAAGGGCTTATTTTTTACCAGAAATACCAGTAGAAAGCACCTGTAATAGCCAGAATAATTACAGTATGAATAATATCCCAGTGATTCCAGCTTGCACGTGTAGCAGCTTTTTGTTCTTTAGTAGCCGTACCGAATACCAGTCCCTGAATCTTTTCTGCAGTCGGAGCTTTGGTTGCCAGGCTGACTACGATTACTACAATAATGCAGAACAAGAACATCCATCCACAGAAGAATAACCAGTTCATATCATAGAATAAATATTTGAATGTAGAATCTGCTACTTCGCCCGCATTGCTGTAATATACTTTTGCACCGAGGCGAGTCAACCCGATTACCATACCGGCGATTAATCCCCACATACCACCTTGGGCGGAAGTACGTTTCCAACAGATACCCAGTAAGAAAGCAGCAGCGATACCTGGCGCCAGTACGGATTGAACGTCCTGCAAATAAGTATAAAGTACATCGCCTACACTACGCATGATAGGAATCCAGAGAATACCTAAAATAACGATTACAACCGTTGCAACCTGACCGATACCTACCAGTTTCTTCTCCGGAGTTTCCGGTCTGAAACGTTTGTAGAAGTCGATAGTAAACAACATGGCTGACGAGTTAAACAGAGATGCAAGAGAACTCATCAAGGCGGCAAGAATACCACATACTACCAAACCTTTCACACCGGCAGGAAGTAATTTGGCTACTAATGTCGGGAAAGCGGCATCAGCATTTGCTGTTCCGTTGGCCAGCATCGGCAAGAAACCTTCGCCACCGGCACCGATATATTTTTGATGTAATGCAAATGCGATCATACCAGGAATCAAGAAAAGGAATACAGGCAACAATTTCAGATAAGCACCGAAAATAGTACCACGACGAGCTTCCATTTCATTTTTACCTGAAAGTACACGTTGTACGATGAACTGGTCGGTACACCAGTACCAGAAACCGATAATAGCCGAACCGATCAAAGCGCCCAACCAAGGGAAGTTTGCATCATCATTGCTACGGATCAGGTTAGTCATTGTATCACCGTAATCATTTACGGTAACAGCCCCACAGACTCTCATCATTTCGTCCCATCCACCTAATTCTTTGAAGCCGAGTACCAGAATGATTAATGATCCTAGCAGTAGGATAGGGGTTTGAAGAACAGAAGTGTAAAGAACTGATTTCATACCACCGAAGATCGTATAAAGTGCAGTTAACACTACCAGACCGATAGCTGCAATCCAGAAGAAATCAATTCCCCAAAGCTCTTTGATACCGAATACTTGTTGGAATACAAGACCACCGGCATATACAGTCACGGCTACTTTGGTTAACACATAACTCACCAAAGAGATGACCGACAGGATGGTACGTGATTGAGGATTATAGCGGCGTTCCAGAAATTCCGGCATTGTATATACCATGCTTCGTGTGTAGAAGGGTACAAACACCCATCCCAGAATCAAGATCATCCATCCCTGAATTTCCCAGTGTGCCATAGCCATACCACTGGATGCACCGGCTCCTGCCAGTCCGATCAAGTGTTCCGAACCGATGTTGGATGCGAAAATAGAGGCACCGATCGCAAGCCATGTTGCGTCGCGTCCGCCCAAGAAATAATCTGCCGAGTCATTTTGTTTTTGTCTGACTACCCAAACAATAATACCGATCAGAGCCAGAAAAAAGACTCCGATTACTAGCCAATCTAATGCTTCCACAATAAATATGATTTATGAGTTAATATTATTTCTCTACGGAGAATTTGAAAATACATTCACTATTATAAGTTTGTCCCGGTTCCAGTACAACAGAAGGCCAGTCTGCCTTGTTAGGGCTGTCAGGATAATGTTGTGTCTCCAGACACACAGAAGCACGTTGGTTGTAAACGATGCCTTTCTTTCCGGTTACGGTTCCGTCGAGGAAGTTTCCTGTGTAAACCTGTACACCCGGTTCGTTGGTATATACTTCCAGAGTAATACCGCTTTCAGGTGAGGTGAGTTTTGCGGCAACTTGCGAAAGATCTCCCTTTGTGTTGAGTACCCAGTTGTGGTCATATCCTTTTCCGTTCTTCAGTTGAACGAAATCGTAGTTGTCGATCTCTTTGCCTACAGCTTTCGGAGTGGTGAAGTCCATCGGAGTGTCTTTTACCGAAGCGATTTCGCCTGTAGTCATAAAGGTACTGTCTACCGGAGTATAATAGTCTGCGTTCACATACAATATATTGTCGGTTGAAGCTTTTGACGGATCACCAGCCAGGTTGAAGTAAGAGTGGTTGGTCATATTGATGATCGTCTTTTTATCGGTAGTTGCGCTATATTTGATGTCGATAGCGTTGTCTTCAGTCAGTTTGTAAGTCACTTTAGCTGTCACATTACCCGGGAAGTTTTCGTCTCCGTCCGGTGAGACAAGTGTCAGTTCCAGCGTTGTCGGATCAATCAGATTAGCTTCATAAACTTTGTATTGCCAACCTTTCGGACCTCCGTGCAGGCAGTGGCCGAAATTGTTTTGCGGCAGTTGGATCGTGTCACCGTCCAATGCGAAACGTCCTTGGTTGATACGGTTTGCATAGCGTCCGATAGAAGCACCGAAGTCGCTGGGTACATTAATATAGTCAGCAATGCTGTCAAAACCTAAAACTACATCTTGCATTTTACCGTTCTTGTCGGGTACCATGACAGACACGATACGTCCTCCGAAGTTAGTGATGCATACTTCCATGCCTGCCTTGTTCTTTAAGGTGTAAAGAGCTGTTTTGGCATTGTTCACTTCTGTTTGAAATTTTACCGGGTCAAGACCGGACAAGGTCAGCTCGGAAGCCGGCTTGTTATTGCACGCAACCAGCATCAGCGCGGCAAATCCTGCAAGTAGAAAATGTTTTTTCATGGCTTTATTTTTAATGTAAATGAGATATTTATCTTATTTTGGGTGTAAAAGTAACACTTTTGTTTGGTGTATCAAATACACTCTTGTATGTTATGCAGCATAAACGGTATATTTTATGATTTCCCATACACCTTATTATATATATAAATGTACGCTTTCCATCCGTTTATTTTTCATATAATAGAGCGGGTTAATAGGTATTTTTTGATCTGGTTTCGTATTATAAATATCAGATACGGATGGAAAATTGTGCAAATGAATGGAATTTGATCCTTTTTGACCGATATACACCTGTTAATGATAAAATCGGGTACGGGGAAAATAGAGAATCTGATTATCTTTGCATTTTAACTATATATAATTTTTTATTGAGAACCATGAGAAGATACGCAAATTTATTGGCAGTATTAGCCTTGTCTACTAACCTTGCGCTTCATGCGCAAACTAATGAGTTGGTGATACAGACGAAGAAGCTGGGTGCAGAAATCCAACCTACTATGTACGGACTCTTTTTTGAGGACATCAACTATGCTGCCGACGGCGGACTTTATGCCGAACTGGTGAAGAATCGTTCCTTTGAATTTCCACAACACCTGATGGGATGGAAAACGTATGGAAAAGTATCCTTAATGAATGATGGCCCTTTTGAACGCAATCCGCATTACGTGCGCCTTTCTAACCCCGGACATGCACATAAACATACCGGATTGGATAACGAAGGTTTCTTCGGTATCGGTGTCAAGAAGGGGGAGGAGTATCGCTTCTCCGTTTGGGCGCGTTTGCCGCAAGGAAGTACGAAAGAAACATTGAGAATCGAACTTGTAGATACCCAATCAATGGGCGAACGTCAGGCGCTTGTCGCAGGGAATCTTACGATTGATTCTAAGGACTGGAAAAAATACCAGATAATCTTGAAGCCCGGCAGTACTCATCCGAAATCCGTACTTCGTATTTTCCTTACTTCCAAAGGAACAGTAGATTTGGAGCACGTCTCTCTTTTCCCGGTTGATACTTGGAAGGGACACGAAAATGGTCTTCGTAAAGATTTGGCACAAGCATTGGCGGATATTCATCCCGGAGTCTTTCGCTTTCCCGGTGGTTGCATTGTAGAAGGTACCGACCTGGAGACTCGTTACGACTGGAAAAAATCAGTTGGCCCGGTAGAGAACCGTCCCTTAAATGAAAATCGTTGGCAGTATACTTTTACTCACCGATTCTTCCCTGATTATTATCAAAGCTATGGATTGGGATTCTACGAATATTTCCTGCTGTCTGAAGAAATGGGTGCGGCTCCTCTGCCGATTCTGAATTGCGGGCTTTCTTGCCAATATCAGAATAATGATCCGAAAGCTCACATAGCAGTTTGTGATTTGGATAACTATATTCAGGATGCGCTCGACCTGATTGAGTTTGCTAATGGAGACGTGAATACCAAATGGGGAAAGGTACGTGCCGATATGGGACATCCTGCACCGTTTAACCTGAAGTTTGTCGGTATCGGTAACGAACAATGGGGAAAAGAATATCCCGAACGTCTCGAACCGTTTATCAAAGCCATTCGTAAAGCTCACCCGGAAATTAAAATAGTAGGTAGCTCCGGTCCGAATTCCGAAGGAAAAGAATTTGATTACTTGTGGCCTGAAATGAAACGTCTGAAAGCTGATTTGGTGGATGAACATTTCTATCGTCCCGAAAGTTGGTTCCTGGCACAAGGTGCCCGCTATGACAACTACGATCGTAAAGGTCCGAAAGTCTTTGCCGGCGAATATGCCTGCCATGGAAAAGGAAAGAAATGGAACCATTATCATGCTGCTTTGCTCGAAGCTGCTTTCATGACCGGATTGGAACGTAATGCTGACATCGTTCACATGGCTACCTATGCTCCGCTTTTCGCTCATGTGGAAGGATGGCAATGGCGTCCTGATATGATTTGGTTCGATAACCTGAATTCTGTGCGTACCACTAGCTATTATGTACAACAACTGTATGCACAAAACAAAGGAACAAATGTACTTCCCCTTACCATGAACAAGAAAAATGTAACGGGAGCCGAAGGACAGAACGGACTCTTTGCCAGTGCTGTTTTCGATAAGGATAAGAATGAACTGATTGTAAAGGTTGCCAATACTTCCGCCACAATACAGCCAATTACCTTGAATTTTGAAGGATTGAAGAAACAAGATGTATTGTCTAATGGCTGTTGTATCAAACTTCGTTCGCTTGATTTGGATAAGGATAATACACTTGAACAACCTTTTGCCATTGTTCCGCAGGAAACTCCGGTATCTATTGAAGGCAACGTGTTTACTACCGAACTGGAACCCACTACGTTCGCGGTATATAAATTCACGAAGAAATAAGTAGAACTAGTTAGATGTTATTAGACCAATAGGTTTTAGATTTTTGTTAATTGTAAAAAGTAAGGGCGGCTTCCGTGATGGGAGCCGCCCTTATTAATATATAGTTACGTTATGATCATAATAACTTTTCAGGATGAGTTAGTTCTTCTACTAGCTCATATACAGTAGTACAAGGCTTGTGAGCCGCATAATCTGTTCCCGAAAATGATTCTCTTAAGCGTTGAGCGTGTTTGATAGCTAATGATTCATCTCCTATACGTTGTAATATGTCGAAAGTTTCCGGTGATTTCTTTTTATATCGGTAGTTTGAATCATTTGTTCTATTTTGGATTTCCCTTTCTATTTTCTCAATGTATTGAGAACGGGATATGCCGGTATCCAAATATTGAAAATGTAGATAATACCAAAGTTCGAATGACTCATTAGACCATGCGCAAAGAATATGATTCTTTTTTGCAAGTTGTATGGCGTCATTGAAATCATTAAAGTCATCTTTATCAAAAACAGCCCATACCCTGTCAAACTCTTTATTGGATTTATCACGAATAGCTATGGTTTCTTTGATAAGACTGACTGTACCTTGTCCCTTGCCTTCAATTGTAACCTCACGGATATCCGAATAACGGTCTTTTATTAAAGCCTTGAAATAGTTAGGTTCAGTTCTTTCACCTTCACATACGATAAGGAAACTAACAGATACATTGCGTACTGCTACTTTTCTTCTTTTATCCAGTTTTGCCTGTCTTTGTTCTCTTTTTATTTCCTCAAACCGATGTTTCGGCAGCAGTCTACTCATTGTGTATTAATCTTTAATATATGGAATTGCGCCGTAACGTCCGTTGATATAATCTTTTTCAAAACTACGGTCTTTCCGAATCTTGTTTCCTTCCGGTTCTCTGAATTCTGCTAATGAATAGAGGTCGGTAGCTTCCGAATGATCTTTTTCCGTAAACCAAATCTGATCCCTACGGAATGTTTTTACATTCAGTAAATTGGTGTCGTGGGTAGCAAATATTAGTTGAGCTCCCTTGGGATTTGTTTTTGGATTGTTGAAAAGTTTAATAATATGTTGAGTCAGTAATGGATGGAGCTTGGAATCGAGTTCGTCTATAACTAGTAGACCTCCCAACGCCAATTGACCAATAACTAAGGCGGCCAAATCGAATAGTTTGTTAGTACCCGATGACTCATGCTCTTTCATGGAAAAGCGGGTTTCTCCAATGACTTCTTCCTGTTCATTATACAAATTATGTATGGTGTATGCTTTTACTTCTTTTGCCAACTTTTCATCTTCGGGAAGTTCAAATCTGTTAAACCCTACATTCATAGATTTCAAGAAATCTTGAATCTCTTGTTGAAAGCTAAGTTCTGGATTTTTATTATTACACATATCATTTGTAAATACAGACCAAGATTCATGGTCGATACCTGATATTACCCAGATACAGTCAATTTTATGAATAATTTTTTTGGCAATTTCACCGTTAAAAGAATCAATTGTAGATAAAAATAGTCCATTGTCACGTACCTTTTCTTCCAAACCTTTGCCTTCATTATACTCGTCAGCTATTCCGATTCCTTCTTCTGTACGAACAAATAAGCATTTTTCCTTTTTTGCTTTTCCCTCTTTTATATATAACCACTCTTCATAAACCTTCAGATTGTCTGCGGTAAAGCCATACGTATATGTTTGGTTATCTATCAGTATTTCTATTTCAAAAAATGATGGTTCTTGAGTTGATTTTTGGTTTAATAAGAAAGGAGTAATATTTAATTTATCTGTAGAACTCATTTTAGAAGAATAGTTGACTATCTCTCCAAATTTGCCAATCGCTTTTAAAAAGTTACTTTTTCCACTTGAATTAGCTCCATAAATAACAGCTGATGGAAGTAGTCTATATCCTTCTTTTTCTATAACAGATTCATTCAATTCTTTAATAGCGGTAGCTTCCATGCTCAAAACCTTTTTGTCTTTGAACGAACGATAGTTGCCTACTGTAAAATTGATTATCATATTGTTTTTATATTAAGTTGTCTATTCTATAGAACATGGCAAAGATACGAATAGTTTTAGATAATTCTCTTAAAATGAGAATTTTTCTCATTTTAAGAGAATAGAGTTGAGATTGTGTGTTATTATGCCGTGTAAAAAGTAAGGGCGGCTCCCATCACGGAAGCCGCCCTTCTTACTTATTTAATAACGAATAAATTCTTATTCCAGTCTACGAGAACCGTCGCCGATTACTACGTCATACACTTTCGGGCTTCTGCCGAATTTAGCTTTGAAAGCAGCTTTTGTTTTTTCAACGAAGTTGTCATACAACTCATCCTTAACAAGGTTGATCGTACAACCACCGAAGCCACCACCCATTACGCGTGAACCGGTCACACCGTATTCTTTAGCGCAGTCATTCAGGAAGTCGAGTTCTTCGCAGCTTACTTCGTACAGCTTGCTCATGCCGTGATGAGTTTCGTACATCTTCTTACCAACAGTTTCGTAATCATCCTTTTCCAATGCCTCGCAAACATCGAGTACACGTTGGATTTCTTCGATTACATATTCTGCACGCATATAGTCTTCAGCGCTGATATCAGCTTTCGCTTCTTCCAGCATAGCCATCGTACAGTCGCGCAGGAATTCTACGTGCGGATGTTTTTTCTGGATAGCGGCAACAGCAGCTTCACAGCTTTGGCGACGCTTGTTGTAAGCAGAAGAAGCCAATTCGTGTTTAACCACTGAATCCATCAGAACCAGACGATAACCTTCCGGATGGAATGGGAAATACTGATATTCCAGTGAACGGCAATCCAGACGGATCAAGCTGCCTGCTTTACCGAACACAGAAGCAAACTGGTCCATGATACCGCAGTTAACACCGCAGTAGTTATGTTCTGTTGCCTGGCCCACTTTAGCCAATTCAAATTTATCTATTTTGTTTTCACCGAACAGTTCGTTCAATGCGAAAGCATACGTACTTTCCAAAGCAGCAGAAGAAGACATACCTGCACCCAGAGGCACATCACCTGCAAAAGCAGTATTGAATCCCTTCACGTCAACGCCACGTTTAATCATTTCACGGCATACACCGAAAATATATCTTGCCCAGCTGGCACGTGGAGCATCCTCTTCGTTCAGACCAAATTCTACATAGTCTTTCAAGTCGATAGAGTAAGCTTTAACCTTGTCAGTACCGTTTGGTTTGATTTCAGCAATCATGCCTTTGTCTACGGCTCCCGGAAATACGAATCCACCGTTGTAGTCAGTGTGTTCACCGATCAGGTTGATACGGCCCGGAGAAGCATATAAAAATCCAGTAGTTCCGTCAAAGTGTTTAATGAAGCGACTTCTTACGTATTCTGTATCCATGATATTTATATTTTAAAGGTGAATAAATTATGTGATTATTCCACAGGAATATCCTTGTTTACATTTTTGCAACCTACCAGACCGTAGAACAGTAGGTAAGCAAGTGCGGCGATGATAACCCAATAGCTAGGCATGAAACCGGCGATGTCAGCTACCCAACCTTGGATAACAGGCAGGATACCTCCACCACAAACCAGTACCATAAACAGACCGGAAGCAGCAGCTAGATATTTTCCTAATCCTTCTACTGCAAGGTTGAAAATACCACCCCACATGATAGAAGTACAAAGACCTACTAATACCAAATACATAGCGTTGATAGGTACTTCAGCAAAACCGAATGACAAACCGCCGGTAGCACTCTGTTGAAGTACAGGCAGGTTAACCAATGTTCCGGTAGAAGAGAAGATAGCAAGGAATACTAAAATCAAACCCAGTGCAGATGTAAACGTAAGCATCGCTTTACTGGAAATTTTAGCACCGAGTGATGCGCCTGCCAGACGGCCGATCAACATTAAGAACCAATAAGTTCCTACCACGAAACCTGAAATCGTAGAAGCGATACCTGCTCCGCCTTTTTCTACAGGGTCTGTCAGGAATAGATTCAAAGTACCCGGTACACCAACTTCAATACCTACATATACAAAGATTGCAATAGCTCCCAAGATGAAATGACGGAACTTTAAAGCACCCTTCATCAATTTGCCGATAGGTTCTGTTGCAGCATTGGCATTAGGTTCGGGGATTTGTACAAACAGAAGTACGAAGAATGCGAAAGCGAACACAGCCATAGCAGTGTACATCACAGGGAATATTTGAGAAATAGTAGCTTTTTCGATAGATCCGGCGATCAGGATACCTACAAACATCGGAGTAATGGTAGCCATTACAGAGTTGAAAGATCCACCTACCTGGATAAGCTGGTTACCTTTGTTACCTTCACCACCCAGTTTGTTCAACATCGGGTTTACAACAGTGTTAAGCAAACACATAGAGAAACCTGCTACGAATGCACCAATCAAATAAACGGCAAATGCCATTTCCGGGCTTGAATGACCGGATAAGAATTGGATACCTACGCCAATGAAACCGATAGCTACTGCGATCAGTGCTGTTTTCTTATAACCCACGCGTTGCAACAGGATACCGCTCGGAATACCCATTACTGCGTATGCAATAAAGTTTCCGAAGTTTCCCAGCATACCTAATGCGTTTGATACGTCGAACTGGTTTTTCAACACGATACCCATAGGAGCAGCGAGGTTGGTAACAAATGAAATCATACCAAAAAGGAAAATCATCGTAATGATTGCAATGATTTTACCGTTCTTTTTTTCTTGTGTCATGGTTCAAAAAAAATGTTAGTTTATAAAATTAGGTTAGTTATTTTTTCAAATCTTATTCTTCCACAGCAAACTTGTAGACAGTGATCTGTTGGTATTCATCACCCGGCAATAAAGTAGCCGATGGGAAATGCGGTTTGTTCGGGGTATCCGGGAAACACTGTGCTTCAAAGCAGATAGCGCTTCTTGCAGGGAATGTAGCTCCGTGTGCGCCTTCAAATCCATTCAGCCAGTTGCCTGTATAGAGTTGCACGCCGGCTTCGGTGGTATACACTTCCATGATACGGCCGCTTTTCGGGTCTTTGCAAGTAGCAGCCAGGTCGAGTGAGCCGTTTTCTATCTTGTTCAGTACATAGCAGTGGTCGTAACCGGCACCGAAAATCAGTTGCTGGAATTTGTCATTGATACGTTCGCCTACGGTATGCGGAGTACGGAAATCCATCGGGGTACCCTCTACTTTGGCAATTTCGCCTGTTGGGATAGAAACTTCGTCGATAGGCGTATAGAAATCAGCGTTGATAGTAACGATGTGGTCGTTGACGGTAGGAGTAGGAGTGGAGATACCGGCGAGGTTGAAGAAACCGTGGTTAGTCAGATTAACGACTGTGGCTTTGTCGGTTGTTGCGCGGTATTCGATAGTCAGTGCGTTTACTTCGTTTTCCAGGCGGTAGGTCATTTCTACTTTCAGGTTGCCGGGGAATCCTTCTTCGCCATCGGCAGAAACATAGTTGAATTGCACTGTGCTCTCGTCAAGTTGTATAGCGTCCCATACACGAGCGTGGAAACCGGTAGGTCCTCCGTGCAGGGAGTTAGGTCCGTTGTTGATTGTGAGTTCATGTTCTTCGCCGAACAGAGTGAATTTTCCTTTGGCGATGCGGTTGCCGTAGCGTCCGATAGTAGTGCTTAGGAAAGGTTCCGGGCTGTTGATGACGTGGTCGATGCTGTCATGTCCGAGGATTACATTGGCATACTTACCGTTTTTGTCCGGTACCATGATAGAAAGAATGGCGCATCCGTAATTTGTTACAGCTACTTCCATTCCCTTTGTGTTTTTGAGGATAAATAAATCAGTTTTCTTATCATTTATATCCTTTTGGAAATCTTTCCGGCTGAGCCCTGATAGATTCCCTTCTGTTGGGAATGTGTTATTCATGTCTGGTATTATTAAACTGGTATTATTAAAAATTTCCTGCAAATAAAGGGAAATTCTTTCTTACTCACAAATTATTCCGACTAAATATAACAGGTACTTTAGGAAAGTTTAGCTTTATTACTTCATGTTTTTTTTGGAAATGACAAAAGTCTTGCCGTTAATACAGAATTGGAATTGAAAAATATTCGATATAAAAACGAAAGAATCTTTCTTAAATGAATTTTCATCCTCCTTTTCTTAAAAACTGAACAATTTTTTGTATGTTTGTTCCCGGATTGTAACAATCCGAGCGAATTTAATCTAGGTTTATAACAAGAAAAACAAAAATGTATCCATTAAAATTCGAACCAATTCTGAAGCAGACGCTTTGGGGGGGCGACAAAATTATTCCGTTCAAGCATTTGAACTCTGACTTGAAAGGAGTAGGAGAAAGCTGGGAGATTTCCGGTGTTGAGGACAATGAATCCGTAGTGGCTAATGGCCCGGATAAAGGTTTAACCTTAGCCGATATGGTAAGAAAGTATCGTGAGGAACTGGTTGGTGAAGCGAATTATGCCCGTTTCGGCAACAAATTTCCGTTGCTCATTAAGTTCATCGACGCCAAACAGGATTTGTCAATCCAGGTACACCCAACAGATGAGTTGGCGAAGAAACGCCATAATTCGATGGGAAAAACCGAGATGTGGTATGTGGTAGATGCCGACAAAGGAGCTAAATTGCGTTCAGGATTCTCTGAACAGATTACCCCGAAAGAATATAAAGAACGCGTGTTGAACAATACGATTACCGACGTATTGCAGGAATATGAGATCCATCCGGGTGATGTGTTTTTCCTTCCTGCCGGACGCGTACACAGCATCGGGGCAGGTTCTTTCATCGCCGAGATTCAGCAAACCTCTGATATTACTTATCGTATTTACGACTTCAACCGTAAAGATGCGAATGGCAAAACCCGCGAACTTCACACCGACTTAGCCCGTGAAGCCATCAACTACGAAGTATTGGATGACTATCGCACTAAATACGAACCGTTGAAGGATGAGCCGGTAGAACTGGTTGCCTGCACCTACTTTACGACTTCTCTGTATGACATGACTGAAGAAATCAGTTGCGACTATTCCGAACTCGATTCATTCGTGATCTTTATCTGTATGGAAGGATCCTGCAAGATGAGAGACAATGAAGGCAATGAACTGACTGTTAGTGCTGGAGAATCTATTTTGTTGCCTGCAACTACACAAGACATCACAATCACTCCTGAAGGAGGAAATGTGAAATTGTTGGAAACATACGTATAAAACTAGGAAACAGGAAGTATAAAGGGGCATTCTTTTGAAGGATGTCCCTTATTATTTGGCAAAGTGGAAAAATTGGCAATAAAATGTGTAGAATGTTATGCATTATCCATGAAATCGATGATGAGAGCCATCATTTTTAGAAGTCTTTTTTCCAAATCAATATTGGAAGTGCTACTTCCTCCATGGGTGTTGTTGTTTCTTGTAGAGTTTAATTCCAATAATGTCATGAAATGTCGGTTTGTGGTACGGGCAAACATCCATGAACCAATGCGTGCGTATGGTGTCAGTTCTAACTCTTTTTCTTTATGAGTACCTTGTGTTTGTTGAATCAAATTGCCCTTCCAGGTTTTATCATATATCATTTTTAGCTTTTCAGAACAATTAATATCATTTCCGTTTATATCTTCGCAATAAATATCCTTTTTGTTTTTGATTTTGATATACATATCAGGGCTTGGTTCTGCAAAAAGTTCTAGAATCTGATAATATGACAAGTAAGCATATCGTAGATATCTTTCATCAAAGCGGTAATTTGTTAACATGATCCATGCTATTTCTATTTGTTCCCTTATATTATCAAGCATCTTTTTTCTAATAGGAACACTTATTGTGCTTGTTTTATCGTTTAATCTGTCCAAAATCTTTTTTTCATTTTCTGCCACTTTCTTGAGAAAATGACTTTTAGAGATTGCATTGACAGATTGTTTTAATAACTCTTCCAGTTTTTCTTTAGAGCAACTTTTATCAAAAATAGATTCTTTAGTGATATAAGCAAATACATTTTTGTTTAAAGTATATTGTAGGTTCCATGCCTTATTGGAGGCTGTCACGATGATAATTTGGATTCCCTTATTAAGTGTTTGCAACATATTGATAACATCAAAGCTGGAGAAGTCTGTTTTCTTGTTAAAGTCATCTTGCAGTAGCCGGATGTCAAGTAATACTAAATGGTATGGTTCAAACGGTTTTTCTTCAATCGTCTCCTTTACTTTTGGAAGTAAGGCTTCTTTGGTGTCAGATGCATAATCAAAGCCTTTCAGCGTATTTACTTCAATGTTGGAGTAGTGGGAAAATAGTCTCTTATAAAGTTCACCCCATCCTTTATCTGCTTCATCATCAATAATAAGAATGCGTTTTTTTTCCGACTCTGATTCTGATGGATATGGAGGATAATCAATCGTTACTTTATCGCCGCACTCGGGGTGTTGTGATGTAACATACCTGTAATATAAATTCCTTTCAATATGATTTTCTATAGCCGATTTGATATTCAGACATTTAGACCATTGGTAGAGAGACCACTCGCTTGTTATAGAATGATGGGAAAGATAGTTGTTAGGTTGAGGTATATGAGTTTTTTTTAGATATCCTTCATAATTTTCCAGATGTTTATAGGTATGAATATTGTCAATGACATTTTTCACTTTTTCTTTAGAATAAGGTAAAAGTTCCACCGCCGGAGTCTGTAGAATGGAGGAATAATCTGAAAGACGTAATAATTCGGTGATATTTTCTGAACCAATTAAGAAAATGGGCAGCTTTCCTACTCCTTCGCCTCTGGTTATAATACGTATATAGTGTGCCATCTGAAGTCCTTGCAATTCTATAGCATTATCAGATAATGTGTTCATAATGAAAATGGCTGTGATTTCTTCTTTGTTGTAGCTTTCTGATAAGTCATTGAATGTCAGATAAAATCTTTCATCAACAGTGTGTCCGGAAGTGGCTAAACGGATGTTTTGAAAATAATCAAGTTGAGAAAATACATTTTCTTTATAGTAAATCAAGGCAGGTTTCATATTTTTTGTTTTATAAGTGAGGATATACTATTAATCTGTTCGCGTAATAGGGTCGGATTATACCCTTTATCTTCATGCACACATTCGGTTAACGAAGCATCGTTGGCTAATTCTAATACATAACTGTCTAAATCAAGTTCTGAATATGTCTGCGTGTCGTCTTCAGCTTCAAGCCATTCTATCAATTTATTTCTTGTGTTCATTAATATGGCAACTTCATAATCTTCTCCGAATTCTATTTTTTCAAGTATCAGCGGATTTTCTGCTTTTATATCTTGCACTATGCATGGCAATGCCTGTGTGTAAAATTTGTCGACGCTCAGTTGCAATACATTATCACTCATGTAGGAGTAGGAATAACGTCCGGAAAAGAAAATTAGTGGAATACTGTTTTTCCGGCATATCTTTTTTAGCTGATCTTCTATTTTTTCCACAAATGTGTGGTGGCAACAAATGATTGCATACTTCGCAATATGGGATGTCTCTTTGTTGGAACGAATTTCTTCAATAAAAGAAGTACATTCGTTCCCTGTCAGGATGTGAAGCTGGTCACAGTTCTTCAATATGTTGTTTACTTCCTTATTTATTGAAGCAAGCTCTTCTCGCCGTGTTTTCTTTTCATCTATAATTAGGATTTTCATAAGCATAATGTTTATATATACGGATTCGGTGAGTGAATCCCTTTACTCCATCTAAAAGTAAAGGTTCTGCTATTGTCCGATCAGACTGAATACTATTTAAATACTTGATGCGGAATACTCCATCTTTACATTGTGCTTCCACATACCAGTCGCATAAGTTTATCATTTTTCTTTTCCATTCACAAAAATCTCCTGATTCAATTTCCTGCATCAGTTGTTGGTGAGTGGCGTAATAATTCGAATCTTGTTGACTAAGTAAGATGTCTACATAATCAGAACCAAGGTCTTCTACTTTTACGAGAATGTTGGGAAACTGCTTCCTTTGTGCCATGTCATGTAGTATGTCGGATAGAATATTACGTATCATATATACGTTTGTGTATAATTTGGTGTCTGTTAGTTCAAAAGTAACATGAAAATCGAAATTTAAATATTGCTTGACTAGTTCTCGCAGAAGTTTCTTTAGTTGATGTGTCTCCAGCCTGAACTGAAATTCAGACTTAAATAGTTCTACGATATCACTGAAATAGTTCAATTTTACATTTTTTGCTATTTCGCGTTTATTTTCCGGAATCGGGCAATCGAAAGGAGAACGTTCCGGATGTTCAGAACACCATGCTTTTAGCCATGAAGAACTCCATCCGGATTTTATTTTATATTGCCCCCATCCTCTGTTGTTGAGGGGATTATGTAGAAAACCGTAAAAACAGTAAAAAAGATTCTTATCTATTGTTTTAAAACGTTCGGTTATCTCTTTAAATGCAATTTGTTCCTTTCGGATAAAATCCTCATATCCTTCAAATTTGCAATTGTCAGCATTTCCATCCCAGATATGAGTGATAAATTTGAGCGGATCGTTTTTGCTGAAATTCTCATATAAAAAGGATGGTAGTAGTGTGGCATTGTGTATTTGTTCCTTAAAGACAGTCTGTGTGGGAGTATCAGATGCTTTTAAAGTTAAACAAGACAGAGCTTTGGTAAGTGAAGTATAGAGGGGTGTGTCTTTTAGCAGGTGTATGTTGATGTTTGTACTAATTGTTTTATACCATTTATTTAGCTCTTCTATACTTAATTTAGAGTTCTGTACCGCATCACAGAAGTCGAGTATATTCTTTTTCCATTCTTTCCACTGAGGAATATATAAGTAAATAAATTTATTTTGCAATGTTTTATAAGTAGTATCACCATTTCCTTTTATCATCCGCATATATTGGATTTTTCCACTTAAATAGTTGGATAATTGAGGAATGTCAGAACAGTTGTCTTTCGTTTTCTTTATATCTGAATCGAGATACATCTGCGCGCGTTCGTATCCATATCGTTCCCATAAATATAAATATAACCGAATCTCTTTGACATACGATTTTGAGACATTTACCTTTTCATTGATCGTTAAGCCGCAAACAGTCTGTCTGTAGCCTCTGCCTTCTGCTCTGGTTTTGGAAGGTTGAATTTGGAAGTTCTGTCCCGAAATGATCCTGACTAGTTCTTGCTGGAACTCTGTGTTGTTTGCGATGTCCTGATAGGATGAAAAAGTTATATCATCTGCATAGCGTGTATATCTAGCACTGAATCTTTTGGCAAGTCCGGTAAGTTTACGATCCAGACGCAGACTTACAATGTTAGATAAAATGGGAGAAGTCGGTGCGCCTTGAGGTAAGAAGGCTCTGTTGCCGTCATTAGTACAACATATATTGGCAATACAATAAGCTATTCTTTCTTTATCTCCATTCAGATTGAATGGAGGTAATGTAAGACAGGCCTTTACCCGATAAAGAGAAATAGAAGTAAAAAAGTCTTTTAAATCTAAATGAAAAACATAAGGCATTCTTACATGTGGTTTTGCTGCGTCACCTATGTTTTGTCCCAAAATAAAACCCTTAGCGGAAGGATGAGGGTGATAGAGACTGGACAGGATAAAGTTCAGACATATTTGCAGACGTTTTAAATCTTTTATGGGTGCTTGTATTTCACGTGTTTTTCCGCTTTTTTTAGGAATTAAAAACTTGTAATATGCATCTTTAGCCAATTTATAATTACTAAAATAGGTCACGTCTTTTAGTGGAATTCTTTTATGTACACCTTTGCATAAGTATGACCAAACCTCATTCATCAGTTTAGTCAAATCTGCAACAGTCTTTATATCTTGAAAAGACTGAGCTACTTGCTGACGTATCTTAATTTCTTGCTCTGTCATTAATAGAGGAAAGTATACTAAAAAATTCTTTATGTATAAACGAGCACGCAGAGCAGTCTGCGACTACGGCAAATGATAAAACCTATAGTCTTCCGAAGAAGACATCAAGCCGATCTGTTAATTTCTTAACCAGCTTGCTAAATTCAATTTATGTAATAGCATACTTTCCTTGCTGCAAAGATAAGATTTTCGTTTGAAATAGGAAAGAATTAGAAAGTTTTTCGTTCTTTTGCCACTTGCCAAATGGCATAATATACCAAATAATTAATGATGTAATGAGGAACAAAAATGGATTTAGCCGGTGTGCGGAATTCTACATCGGTCGTTTGCGAAAGGAGGGACGGCATTCTACGGCGCATGTCTACAAGAATGCCCTCTTTTCTTTCAGCAAATTTTGCGGCACGTCTAACGTGTCGTTCAGACTGGTCACCCGTGAGCGTTTACGGCGTTACGGTCAGTATCTTTATGAGTGTGGCTTGAAGCCCAATACGATTTCTACGTATATGCGTATGCTTCGTAGTATCTATAACCGTGGAGTGGAAGCGGGCAGTGCGCCATACGTGCCGCGACTGTTTCATGATGTTTATACAGGTGTGGATGTCCGCCAGAAAAAGGCTCTGCCTGCTACGGAATTGCATAAGCTTCTGTATGAAGATCCAAAATCGGAGCGTTTACGTCGTACGCAAGCTATCGCTGCCTTGATGTTTCAGTTTTGTGGAATGTCATTTGCCGATTTAGCCCATTTGGAGAAGTCGGCTTTGAATCAGAATGTGTTGCGATACAACCGTATCAAAACCAAAACTCCGATGAGCGTGGAAGTGCTGAATACAGCAAAGGAAATGATTAACCAGCTCCGTAGTAAGGAAAGTTCTCACCCCGATTGTCCGGATTATCTGTTTGACATTCTTCGTGGGGATAAGAAACGGAAAGATGAAAGAGGTTATCGGGAATATCAGTCCGCTCTTCGTCGATTTAATAATAGCCTGAAGGACCTGGCAAGAACCTTGCATTTGCAATCTCCTGTCACTTCCTATACGCTTCGTCATTCCTGGGCAACGACTGCGAAGTATCGGGGAGTCTCCATTGAAATGATTAGTGAATCATTGGGCCATAAATCTATAAAAACGACACAAATCTATTTAAAAGGCTTTGAGCTTAAAGAACGTACAGAGGTAAATAAAGGGAATTTATCTTACGTAAGAAACTGTTGTGTAGGCAGAAATAAAAGTGTAAAGTTCTAATAATCAGGACTAATATATGTGTGTTACTTCTTAGGTAACGGAACTTAAATTTGACGCAAAGATAGACAAAAACATAGATAGTAAGCAAATATTCTTCCATTTTTTTTCGTTTTATCTAAAATATAGGAAAAAAACTATCCGAACATGAAATAATCTTATTTTCATGCTCTATACTTTTTATTGCCTAATCTCTGGATTTTTCCCGTTGAGTATTAGGCAGTTTCCTTCTTATGCCCTATTTCTATATGTGATTTCCATTTTTTGTTGAGATGTGTGTCCTGTGTATGTATTGTCCGTTACCTAAGAAGTAACGGAAGAACATGAGGTAAAAAAACATGATTTTAACAAAGCCGAAATCAATTAGTGCTGGGCCTAGCGATGGGACAGGGGAAGGCGTAGCACACTCTAAACGCTGGTATGTTGCTCTGGTTCGTATGCATCATGAGAAGAAAGTAGCCGAACGTTTAGATAAAATAGGGATTGAGAATTTTGTTCCTGTTCAGCAGGAAATTCATCAGTGGAGTGACCGGCGCAAGATGGTTGAGTCTGTCCTTCTTCCAATGATGGTGTTTGTACACGTTAATCCGAAAGAACGCAAAGAAGTTCTAAGTTTTTCTACAGTGAGTCGTTATATGGTGATGCGTGGTGAGAGCTCTCCAGCGGTGATTCCAGATGAGCAGATGGCTCGTTTTCGTTTCATGCTCGACTATTCAGAGGAAGCTATTTGTATGAACAGCTCTCCTTTGGCACGTGGTGAGAAGGTTCGTGTTGTGAAAGGACCTCTGACCGGGCTGGTTGGTGAACTGGTTAATGTAGATGGCAAAAGCAAGATTGCCGTCCGGCTGAATATGCTGGGATGCGCTTGCGTGAATATGCCTATTGGTTATGTCGAGGCTATCTGCGAGAAAAACTAGTACTCGTCATCATTTATCCACAAATTACATGAATATGAAGTTTTCTTGTGCTTTTGCACTGATATTCTCTTTCTTCTTCTTTTCAGCTTGTCAATCCTATAAGAAAGTACCTTATTTGCAGGATGCGGAGGTTTTGAAACAGGTGAATACGCAAGTTTCCCCTGTTCAGGACGCAAGGTTGATACCGGGGGATGAGGTTTCCATTCTTGTTTCTACTTCCGATCCGGTTGTTTCGCAGCCATTCAATGCACAAGGCAGTACCTTTTTGTTGGATGACCAGGGAAATATCAATTATCCGGTTTTAGGTAAACTCCCTTTAAACGGATTAACGAGTCGCGAAGCTGAAAACCTGATAACGGAGCGACTGAAATCTTACGTGAAAGAAAGACCTACGGTAGTAGTCCGTATGTCCGGTTTTAAAGTTTCGGTTTTGGGAGAAGTGGCGTCTCCGGGTGTTTATCCGGTGGTGAATGAGCAGATCAATGTACTCGAAGCCCTTGCTATGGCAGGAGATTTGACCATTTATGGTGTTCGTGATAATGTGAAACTAATCCGCGAAGACAAGAACGGGCATAAACAGTTTGTTACACTCAATCTGAACGACGCGGATTTGTTATTATCTCCTTACTATCAGTTGCAACAGAATGACATCCTGTATGTCACTCCCAATAAAACCAAAGCACAGAGCGCGGACATCGGAACAAGTACCACGATGTGGATTTCGGGATTTTCCATCTTAGTGTCTATTGCCAGTCTGCTGGTCAATATACTTAGATGATCCTTACAACTCTCCATATTCTTTGATACAGTTAAAACACGGACATTCCTTCATCGGATTTAAATCATGATGGCCTACAATCAATGCTTTGGGGAATCTTTTCCTCAATTCGCGGAGCAAAGCGAGCAAGGAACCTCGTTGTGCCAATGTACGTGTGTCTTGGGGACGTCCGGCAATATCCAGCCCTCCTTCGTAACAAATACCTATCGAATGGGTGTTATGGTCACGGCAGTGTGCCCCGACCTTTTCCAGAGGACGGCCCTGGCAAATTTCTCCATCGCGGGTGATGTAGAAATGGTAACCAATGTCACGGAACCCACGGTGTTGGATATGATCTTGTCGGCAAGCCTCCGCCGAAAGGAATTTTCCTTCCGGCGTGGCACTGCAATGAATGATAATCAGCGTAATGGTACGCATGAGCTACATACAACTTTGTACTCCGATCAAGCCTCCGATAGCGGTGGCAACGGTGATAATCACTTTGATAATGAAGCTCCATACGGAGCGGGGAGAAGATGAATTACTCATAAATAAGAGGTTTTAAATAAATTAATAATAGTTTTCTTATTCACCACAGAGTACACAGAATTTTTTCACCATAGATTATTCCTTTTCTCTGTGTCCTCTGCGTCTTCTGTGGTGAATCTACCTTAGGCAGCCGGGTCAGGTGCTTCACCGCTTCCGCCCGGATTTGGATTCGGCGTATTGCCTGAATCGGAATCTCCACCAGGGGTAGTTGGTTTCTGATACTCCGCTTGCTGCTTCAGTTGACTGTCGAGTTTCAGGTTGGTAGTCGACAAATTACCGGTGGCACGAGCTTTCAGGCGCATACCAGTGATGTTTTTCTCTAACGAAAAATCTTCCAGCGTATCAGCCGCCTTACTGCGAATACCCACCCCGAAGATGGCAAGGTCGTCGATTTTCACGCATTTGCCATCGAGCAGCAATTCTTTGATGCAGTCTACCATGTCAGAAAGTACACCTTTGATGACACCACCGGAATACGGTGAATTGTGTTTCGACATGTGTTCGGCAAGCTTGGCCAAATCAAACGTCTCGTCGCTTACCGCACGGGCGAACCACTTGCCTGCATTCAGGCCTTTCTGCTGTTGGTTTTGATAAATTTTGTAACGAATCATAAAACAATAAATTAAAGGGTTAAACATATTGTCCGGGGATTCTTTTCCCCTTCCGACAATACAAAGATACTACCCTGAAACATCGATAAATCAATTGTTTGCGATTGCACACGATTGTTGTCAATTATATGTCGTAATGGTCGTTTATTCAATGGAAAAGCGTTGGTTATGTGGTACTATTTTGTTATTTTTGTAACTGTAAATCAAAATTTTATCCATTATGACCGAATTCAAAATACGTGCCTATGGGCGCATGGAACTGGCGCAACTTTATTCTCCGACACTTACCGACATTGCTGCTTATCGAAAAATGAAGAAATGGATCTCTTTATGTCCCGGACTTCTGCAACGTCTGTACGACTTAGGGTACGAATCAAAGCGTCGCTCATTCACACCGTTGGAGGTGAGAGTGATTGTGGACGCTTTGGGAGAACCTTGAAGAAGTTGAGAGTTGAGAATTGAGAGTTGAGAGTTGAAAAATGAAAGTGGGAGATGGAGAGAGGAATAGAGGCGGTTTGTGTGGGATAAAGCGGTGCTTTATGGTTGCTAAACCTATGCTTTACGAACGCTAAAGCGATGCTTTATTAAAATACAAGAAATACACTTTTACCCCCGTCTCCCTAACACACGCACACGTGCGTGCGCGTATAGATGCCTTTATCGTCTGCGTTGGTAAACAATCCTTTTTTAATCAGACGATTTAGCCAGCCGAAAGCAGTGTTAGGTTTGATTTTCATGGTTGTAGCCTGTTCCGACAGCTGTGCACGGGTGAATTGGTTGCCCATTGCTTCGAAAAGTGCATCCCGGTCGGCATTGGCTCTATGCTTGACTTCTGTGGAGGGAAGAAAAGACAAGATATGCGTGGCATGACGATAAAGCGGAGTTACAAGCTCCAGAACCGCTTTAAAATCTTCAGCGGTGATCGTTACATCCCAACGGGTGATAATGCCGTCTTTGATATTATCAGTGGCAATCTCCTTATCAGGAGTAAGCAGATGGATAGAAGAATTCTTGAATTGGTAAGGTTGATTACATTCCAATGCACGTATCATAGCTACTTCTGCCATGATACGGCACGTGTTGACAGCCAGTCGGGCGATGGAACTGCTCATTTCGTTGTCGTTGGCAAGTCCCGAACGGAAGAACAAATCGGAAAAGAGAGTGTTGAACTCTTGCTTTTGCTCGTCGGTGAGCCGGAGCGTATGGACTCCATGTGTTTTCATCAGGTCGAGTTGCTTTTTCCATTCCAGGCCTATGTCTGTGAAGATAGCTTCCAGATCGGCTTCACCACTTTCAAACTGATTGATCCATGCCCATATACCATGCATGTAATAAAACAGTTGGCGCGAGAACAAGCCGTTCTCTGTCGAGGGAATAAGTGGTTTCACTTGTGCGGGCGTACCGGAAAGCAGGACGGACAGATAGCTTTTCTTTACTTCCCGGTATTCCTGGTCGGTACGCCGGTTGTACGACAAACGGTCATGGTCGAACGCTTTGCGGAGCGTGTCGCTCCAGTGTCCGTATTCCGAGCCGATGGCAGCAGAAATAGTATCTGCTTCCGTTTCGCAGATAAGTCCCGTGCCGTTGGCATCCATGATATTTTGCAGAATACCTGTTCCGGTGTTATTGCCCGAGATGAGAAACATTCTGTTTTTGGGCATTTGGGGAGCTTCCACTTTGCTACGCTCTTTTCCCATGACGTCGTAGGCGGCTTTCTCTTTTTTGTAAGCCTTGACCTCTGCCGCTACTTGCTGGCGGATCTCGTCATGGATAGGTTCGACGAGCAGACGGATAAGCGAAAGAATTCCCTTACCCGAGGCAGAAGGAGCCACGATAAAACTTTGCAGGCAAGGAGACTGGAGTTTGCCGGCGTATGGACATCTCACATATCGTTCCATGCTGGCACCTATGGCAGTCAATGCTCCGAGCAGCATGACGTCACGCTGCGTAGGGCTGGTGGCATAGCTCATGATGAGCAAGAGGATTTTCGGCCAGTCCGCTTCGGGGAAAGTGGGCAATGGCTGGTTCGGGTCACTACCGTTCAGCAGCTCTTCGGATTCGTCCGGTTCGTCATTCTCCACCTTATTATATACGTGTGCGTGTGTGAGAACTTTGGATGGTGTATTTTCCGTATTTTCTGTATTTCTACGGTTGTTCATAACTTCCGTATTACAGAGTTTCACATTGGCCGTCTCGGCAAGATGGAAAGCCGTACCCAGATGTACTTCCCCATGTCGGGTAGTGAGAGCATTGGAGAATATCCGTTCGGCATGTTCACGTTGGTACTTGGCGGACGTCCGGCACAAACGGTGGAAAAACTCACGTCCCGCTTCTCCGCAATCCGTTGCGATGGCAAACGCCAGTTGTACATATTCAGCATAGGTAGGAGCAATATCCGCTCCTGCAGTTTCAACCGCTTCAGTGAGGCGGCGTAAAGATTCAATATCAGTCATTATTTTGATTTATGATTTATAATTTATGATTTATGGTTATTCGTTGGTGGCTCTAAATAATGCTCCCGGGTCATGACAAAGGAAGCAGGATCTTACAATGTCTTTACCGGAAAAGTCCACGCCTTTTTTCTTTTCTCCGAAAGGAGGAGGTGTTCCTGTACCATAGATCATCACAGTGTATAACATTGCTAACTTCATTTTTTCCGTAATACAGTTTGCGTCATCGGCCATGGGTAAATGATTATAGGGTATGAAGGCTTTTACGCCCCGTCCGCTAGGACTGATAAACGTGAGCACAGGGTGGAGGAGAGGATCATTGAACAACGTCTTACGCATCTCCACTGCTTCCTGATAGGAGGTGAGATAGTCTATATCTACTACTGTTAGGAGGGAAGGATCTATGAGGCATTTGCTGCTGCGACGCGAGAATGTACCACAGGGAGTCACGTATGGTAATAGTGATGCTTTTGCCGTCCGTATATCTTCGGAGTTGCGTACTTGTTCGGTCAGAACTTTGAGATTCTTGTTGCCGGTAATCATTTGAAAGACTTGCTCTACGGAGACTTCGCAGCAGGGAATAAGCGTAGGAGGAGTAACTAATTGTCCGTGTTCGTCTTTAATGGGCGCAATGGGAGGCATGAAATAAGACATTCTAAAATCGTTTGTCATAACGTATCTAATTATTTGATTATCGCCTTGAATTTTCAAAACGCGGGGCGAAGGTAGGAATAGCTTTTAAATCAACTGTTCTGACATATCAGAACAGTTATAGGTAGAATCATGTATTATTTAATAACTTTAACAATTAACAGAATTACAAAAATGAAAAAGTACTCTCATGTAGCACTCGGTCTTTTCATCGCCGAGCAGTTTAAGAAAGCAGGTGTGAAGATAGCTCCCATGTGCGCTGAAATAGGCTTGGGCAAAGCTGTCTACTATGCAAAGGTTATAAAAGGGGAGACGTTCGTTTAAGCCATTTCACCCGTCTTTTGGCTTACTTCTATGACTGTCATACCAAAGAGGAATTTCGAGCCAAAGCAATTGAATGGGTCGACCGTTATATTGATTATCGTGAGAAACACGGGTGATGGGAAAGAAATTTAATCAGTTGATAATAAAATAATGCAGGAAGTCCAACGTTTCAATAAAGTCCTAAAATCTTTTGTCCTTCTAGGGGACATCATCTTATTGAACTTGCTGTTATGGATGTTTACTTCGATCTGGGAAAACCGGTCTCCATTTGAGTATTCAATGCCTCTTCTCCAGAACATGGCTCTGATGACTTTATGTTATCTGGTTTGCAACATCCGTTCAGGAGTGATTCTTCATCGTCCGGTGGTTCGCCCGGAACAAATTATGCTTCGGGTGGCCCGGAATATGATTCCTTTTGTATTGATAGTCTTTGGGCTTTCATATATATTTCATTTTGAATGTGTCAATCTGCGCCAGTTGGGGATATTTTATATAGTTCTCATTATCGTTATCATTTCCTATCGTCTGACGTTCCGATCTATTCTGGAGCTTTATCGCAAAAGTGGGAAGAATGTCCGAAAGGTAGTGTTGGTGGGTAGCCATGAAAATATGCAGGAACTTTATCATTCCATGACGGATGATCCGACATCCGGGTATCGTGTATTGGGATATTTTGAAGATTTTCCGTCAGACCGCTATCCTATGAACATAGCTTATTTGGGACAGCCGTGTGAAGCTGTTGATTATTTGACTCGTAATGCGGGAAAGGTGGATCAGCTTTATTGTAGCCTTCCTTCCGCCCGTAGTGCTGAAATTGTGCCGATTATCAACTATTGTGAGAATCATCTGATTCGTTTCTTTAGCGTTCCCAATGTCCGGAACTATTTGAAACGGAGAATGTATTTTGAAATGTTAGGTAATGTCCCGGTACTTTCTATCCGTCGTGAGCCACTTGAGTTATTGGAGAACCGTATGATGAAACGTGGCTTTGATATTATTTGCTCGCTACTGTTTCTTTGTATCCTTTTCCCGATTATATACATCATTGTGGGATTGGCTATAAAGATAAGTTCACCTGGACCTGTTTTTTTCAAACAGAAACGAAGCGGTGAAGATGGTCGTGAATTCTGGTGTTATAAGTTTCGTTCAATGCGGGTAAATGCTCAATGTGATACATTACAGGCTACAGAACATGATCCTCGTAAAACCCGAATCGGTGATCTGATTCGTAAGACGAATGTGGATGAACTTCCTCAATTTATTAATGTCCTGAAAGGGGACATGTCTTTAGTGGGTCCCCGTCCGCACATGTTGAAGCACACAGAAGAATATTCTCATTTAATAAATAAATATATGGTCCGTCATTTTGTAAAGCCTGGTATTACAGGTTGGGCACAAGTGACAGGTTTCCGTGGAGAAACGAAGGAGCTTTGGCAGATGGAAGGACGTGTGCAACGTGACATCTGGTATATTGAGCATTGGACGTTTCTGTTAGATTTATATATCATGTATAAGACTGTGTATAATGTAATCCGCGGGGATAAAGAGGCTTATTAGGTGAGGAATTGGAAATTGAATAAAGATTAAATCAATAGTTGTAAAATTACATGAGTAGGTGGTTATGAGAAAATTGAAACGATTGACTTTGGGTGCGTTACTTGCTTTTTTGCTGGTATCCTGCCAATCATATAAGAAAGTGCCTTATTTGCAGGATACGGCTTTTGTGAATGATACAGAACAGAGTGTTCGTCAGACAGGTGTGAAGGTTATGCCCAAGGATTTGTTGACGATTGCCGTATCTTGTTCTACTCCGGAACTGGCTGCACCTTTCAATCTGGTAAATTCGGGTACTGCTAGTGGAACGGAGGGAAAGACGGTAGGACAAGGAACTGCATCATCTGCTCTACAGCAATATTTAGTAGATAATCAAGGGAATATAAACTTTCCAGTGTTGGGTGAGATTCATGTAGGTGGATTGACTAAACTGGAGATAGAAAATCTGATTATAGATAAGTTGAAGGTTTATTTAAAAGAAGCACCGCTTGTAACTGTGCGTATTGTTAATTATCGGATTTCGGTATTGGGGGAGGTTAATAAACCGGGTAGCTTTGTAGTCTCTAACGAGAAGATTAATTTGTTGGAAGCACTCGCTATGGCAGGTGATTTGACTATTTATGGCATGCGTGATAATGTGAAATTAATCCGGACAGGACAAGATAACAAGCAGGAAATTATTGCTATGGACTTGAATAAGGCTGAAACGGTACTGTCTCCTTATTATCAACTACAACAGAATGATATTATTTATGTGACACCTAATAAGACTAAGGCTAAGAATTCGGATGTTGGAACTAGTACCGGATTGTTGTTTTCCTGCATTTCAGTTTTGGTGTCAATAGCCAATTTACTAATAAATATATTACGATAAAATCAATAAAATAATTGATCAACAATGAAAGAAAACTCGTACGAAAATAATATTAATGAACAGGATGAGGAGAAAGTTAATTATCAGGAACTTCTTTTCAGATATATAATCCATTGGCCTTGGTTTATGGTTTCTGTTTTGATTTGTTTGATTGGTGCTTGGGGATATTTATATTTTCAGACCCCTGTGTATCAAGTTTCTGCTTCTATCATGATAAAAGATGATAAGAAAGGAGGAAATTCGGGGTCGGCAGATTTGGAGAATTTAGGATTAGGTGGGGTGATTACTTCTACGCAGAGCATTGATAATGAAATTGAAGTATTGCGATCCAAAACGATACTTAAAGAAGTCGTCAATAATCTGGAACTTTATATTACTTATTATGATAAGGATAAATTTCCCAAGCAGGAGATGTATAAGACTTCTCCTGTTGTAGTGAATTTGACTGCCCAAGAAGCGGACAAACTTCCGGGTGCAGTTTTGATTGACATGCAACTGTCTCCCGATGGTGTGCTGGATGTGAATTTGAAAGTGGGTTTGAATGAATACAATAAGCGTTTAGACAAGTTGCCGGCGGTATTTCCTACCAATGTAGGGACCTTTGGGTTTACATTGAGAGATTCGTTGTTAAACGGTCAGATTGAAGGTCAGGAAGATGTTCGGCATATTGGAGTGGTAGTTAGCCAGCCGTTTGAAGTGGCAAAGGCGTATCAGTGGGCATTAACGATTGCATCAACTTCTAAAACAGCTTCTGTTGCTACAGTCTCATTAGTCAATACAAATACACAGCGTGGGCAGGACTTTATTAATAAGCTGATGGAAATGTACAATCGGAATACGAATAATGATAAAAATGAGGTGGCTGAAAAGACGAGAGAGTTTATAAATGAGCGTATTAAGATTATAAACGAGGAATTGGGTAATACGGAAGAGAAGCTGGAGACATTTAAGCGGAATGCTGGTTTGACGGATATTAGCAGTGATGCTCAATTAGCTGTATCAGGAAATGCTGAATATGAAAAGAAAAGAGTCGAGAATGGTACACAGATTAACTTGGTCCGTGATCTTACTAAATATATCAATGATCCTTTGAATGAATATGAGGTGCTTCCCAGTAATATTGGTTTAACAGACAATGGACTGACTACTCAATTAGAACGTTATAATGAGCTTGTTATTGAACGTAAACGTTTGTTGCGTACCTCAACTGAAAATAATCCTATGATTATAAATCTAGATATGAGTATTCGTGCAATGAAGGCGAATGTTAAAACTGCTATTGATGGAACATTGCAAGGTTTGCTTATAGTCAAAGCAGATTTGGATCGTGAAGCAAATCGTTTTTCTCGTCGTATCAGTGATGCTCCAGGGCAAGAACGCCAATATGTGAGTATTGCCCGTCAGCAGGAGATTAAGGCAGGACTTTATTTAATGCTTTTGCAAAAACGTGAAGAGAACGCTATCACTTTGGCTGCTACTGCAAATAATGCTAAAATTATAGATGAACCGGTATCTGATGGTTTGGTATCTCCAAAACCTAAAATGATTTATATGATTGCTTTAGTGTTGGGACTGGGTTTACCTGTCGGTATCATTTATTTGATCAATCTTACTAAATTCAAGATTGAAGGTCGTGGCGATGTGGAGAAATTGACTCGTCTACCTATTATAGGAGATATTCCGTTGACGGAAGAAAAAAACGGTTCCATTGCTGTATTTGAGAATCAGAATACTTTAATGAGTGAGACTTTCCGTAATGTGCGTACGAATTTACAGTTTATGTTGAAGAAGGGCCAGAAAGTAATACTAGTGACTTCAACGGTCAGTGGTGAAGGTAAATCATTTATATCAGCAAATCTTGCTATTAGTCTTTCTTTATTAGGAAAGAAAGTGGTTATTGTCGGCCTTGATATTCGTAAACCCGGTTTGAACAAAGTTTTTAATATTTCTCGAAAAGAACAGGGGATTACTCAATATCTGTCGAATCCTGAAAGGAATCTGATGGATCTCGTTCAGGCTTCTGATATTAGCAAGAGTCTGTATATTATTCCCGGTGGTACGGTTCCTCCCAATCCAACAGAATTATTGGCTCGTGACGGCTTAGATAAAGCAATTGAAACACTGAAGAAAAACTTTGATTATGTTATATTGGATACAGCCCCAATTGGTATGGTTACAGATACTTTGCTTGTTGGACGTGTAGCTGACTTGTCTGTTTATGTTTGCCGTGCTGATTATACCCGTAAAGTTGAGTATTCATTGATTAACGAACTGGCTAATAACAATAAACTACCCAATCTTTGTACGGTAATCAATGGCCTGGATTTTCAAAAGAAGAAGTATGGCTATTATTATGGCTACGGAAAGTATGGCAAATTCTATGGTTATGGCAAGCGTTACGGTTATGGGGAACAATAAAATTTCACACCTGATAAATATCAACAGATGAATGTATTCTATAATTTGATAAAGATATTAGTGAGAATTGCTTTCTAGTGGCTTATTGTTAGTCTATAGCCCTTTCTGAAATGTTAATTCAATGTTTAAATTATAAAAGATGAACAGATTATGTTATATTGATTGTTTACGTGTATTCGCTTGCTTCTTAGTTGTAACTATTCATTGCAATTATATTCCTACTATGGAATGCAATAAGATATACACACAATTATTAAATGTGATAGGATCACCTAGTTCAGAACTTTTTTTAGCAATTTCGGGATGTTTACTTATCCCTGTAAAAATATCGCAAGGAGAATTTTATCGTAAAAGGTTTTCTAAACTAATTGTTCCTCTTTTGTTTTGGTCATTATTTGCTCTCTTTTTATATTACTACATCGGTCGGATCTCCATGAAAGACATTCCGTTTCATTTGTTGGCACTACCATACAAGTCTACTATTATTGGACCTTTTTGGTTTATGTATGCAATAATAGGTATGTATTTAATAGCACCAGTAATTTCACCTTTTCTTTTGTTAAATGAAAAGAAGGGAGTAGAGTTTTTGTTGTCATTATGGGGAATTTCTTTAATTCTCCCTTATTTCAATTTTATATATGAAGATTACTATAGCTTAACAGGTAGTTATACTAGTCCGTTGTATATGTTTTCTGGCTATATGGGATATATGTTATTAGGTTATTATTTGAGAAAGTATCCCAGCAAACTAACATCTCATAAATATGGATTATTATATTTGTTTGGAATTTATATGGCTACGTTGATTCCTATTTGCGTTATTGGATTTTACTGCCCACAATATAGAAGTTTGGTGATGGATAATTTGCAACTTTTTAGTGCTATTCAAGTATATGTCATTTTTTCTGCTTTTCAGATGTTTTTTACTACGGAAAATTCAGTTACCAAATGGGCAAAAAAGATAACACGATATACTTTTGGAGTTTATCTTATTCATGTTTTTGTTATTGAATATATATATGCATATATTTGGAGGATATGAAACATTGCATGCAAGTATAGAAATTCCTTGTGTAATTATGATTTCATTCATATCATGTATAGTAATAGTTTGCATATTGTCTAAAGTTTCAGTTATGCGAAAACTATTGGGAGTAAGTTCGAAATAAATAGTAGATGAAAACTTTACGTTTTGACTGGGTAGATATAGCTAAAGGGATTGCCATTATTTTGATGGTAGTTGGACATAGTAGTATCCCTGTAAGTTTCTCAAGATATATTTGGTCTTTTCATATGCCTCTCTTTTTTGTGATATCAGGTTTCTTGTATGATGCCGACAAGTATAAAAATCTGCTCTTTTTGATAAAAAGAAGAATGCAAACTCTGATAGTTCCTTATGTATTCTTTAGTATTATTGCATTCATTGGTATGTATCCTTTAGAATTAGCAACATGGGAAGAACTTTATAAAGGTTGGAATGGCTATGCTTTGTGGTTTATTCCCGTATTATTTATAACAGAAATATTATTCAATAGGCTATACTTGATATTAAGAAGGTTCAATTGCAATATATATTATACATTAGAAATGGTAATCCTAGTTTTACTTACTGTTGGTTATATACTGTCTCAATTAAACATTCATTTAGTCTTCAAACAAGAAGTCGTATTGTTTGCTTTATTTTTTTATGGAACTGGTTTTATTTTTAAACAACTATTACAAAAGATTTCATTAAGCATAACGTTCACTTTACTATCTCTGTTTTTACAAATGGTTATAGTACAGTTTATGCCTGGAATTGATATGGCTTCTAATAGATTTGGATGTTTTATTCCTAACATTATGCTAGCTTTGTGGGGGACGATAAATATTATTCTCATTGCAAAAAATATATCAGTTTGGAAAGATAATATTATGAAAAAAACTTTGATTTGGGCGGGAAAGAATACGCTTATAATCATGGGATTGTCGCAGGTTGTGAATATGTTTCTTAAATCTGTGTGTGATACGGCATACATCCCTTTTTCAAATTCAATCATTCGTCATTGTTTGTTGTGGGTAGTTCTTTATGTTTGCTCTATGTTATTTAACAAGTATGTTCCAATTTTGGTAGGAAAGAGAAAAGTATAAATATTTTCTATAATAATGAATATATCTGCAAGCAATAAAAGGTTAGTAAAGAATACACTGATTTTGTATTTAAGGATGTTTTTCACTATGGCCATTGGGTTTTATACCAGTCGAGTGGTCCTTAGTACATTAGGTATTGTAGATTATGGTATATACAATGTTGTTGGAGGGATTGTAGGCATGTTGTCTATGCTTAATAGTGCAATGGCCGGAACAACGCAGCGTTGGATAACAATAGCTATTGGAGTAAATGATTCAAAATATCTCCAAAAAGTGTTTGCTGTGGGACTAACAGCACAATGTATCATAGGTGGAATTGTCTTTGTTTTAACAGAATCCATAGGATTATGGTATCTTTATAATTATGCAGTAATGCCTATGGAACGAATAGATACAGCATTTTGGGTGTTTCAGATATCTGTATTTACTCTTTTATTAAACATAATTAATGTTCCCTTTTTAGGCAGCGTTATCGCACATGAAAAGATGGGAGTTTTTGCATCTTTTTCCATTGTTGAGGTTATAATGAAACTGATAATATGCTTTATACTTACAATTACGTTATTTGATAAATTACTCGTATATGCTATTCTTTTATTTTTTGCCAGTATAATCAATTTTTTGTGGTTGCAAATCTATTGTTATAAGAAATTTTCGGAGGCTAGATTTAGATTTGGCTGGGATAAACGAATGTATAAAGAAATGTGGAATTTAACTTCTTGGACAATGGTGGGGCATGTTTCTCTTATATGTTATACACAAGGCATAACTTTATTGATAAATCTATTTTTTGGTCCTGTTCTTAATGCCGCATATAGTATTGCCAATCAAGCAACAAATATTATCAATCAATTTAGCAGTAGTTTTCAAACTGCGATCAATCCTCAGATTACTAAAAGCTATGCAGCAAAGCAATATGATGAAATGCATAAACTTGTATATAGAAGTTCTAAATTTTCTTATTTCTTGATGCTGATCATAGCTGTACCTCTGTTTTATGAGGCAAATTTCTTATTAGAAATTTGGTTGGGGAAGGTGCCGGAGCATTCTGTCGTTTTTATGAGATCGGGAATATTTATCGCAATGCTGACGGCGGTGAGAAATCCATTGGTAACAGCGGCTGTAGCTAATGGAAATTTGAAAAAATATCAGTTAGTCGTAAATGGAATATTAATGATGGTTGCTCCCCTTCTTTATGTTGCATTCAAATTGGGAGCTACAGCGGAATGGGCAAATATTATCTTGTTAATCGCTATGTTTTTTGCTGTATTGGCAAGTGCTTTTATGCTACAAAGAATGATATTTCTAAATTTCAGGGCTTATATAAAGGATGTTATTTACCGGATAATCGTAGTAAGCATTTTATCTTTTACTATTCCTGTCTTTTTGTATATACAAATCGAAGAGGGATGGTGTAGATTAATTATACTTGGAATATTTTCAGTGATTGTCACTGTTGTTTCAATTTATGTCATCGGACTGACATCCAATGAGGCTCAATTAATAAAGGAATTGGTGTTGAAGAGAATAAATAAATTTTCTATAAAATGAATATAAACAATTTTTTTCACCGCAATTGGTGGGCTATTTTTTATTTTAATTTTAAGATGCTTCCTTTTAAACAGGCTATTAAGTTTCCTTTTGATTTTTATGGGAAGGTTAGATTCCCATCACTTAAAGGTAGAGTTGTAATTAATTGTCCTGTTACTCGACGTATGGTTGAATTTGGCCGAGCAGAATCAGAGATATTTCCTTCTGAACGTTGTATTATTTCTATTAAAGGAGATTTAGTTGTTAATGGAAAAGGAAACTCTTTTGGTTCGGGAGTTATTCTTGAGATAAACGAAGGGGCCATAATGGAATTGAATAATGATTTGCTGAATGCTCCACGTACTAAGTTTATAATAAAGAAGGGACTTTATATCGGTAATCATGTTCGTATTTCATGGGAAGGGCAACTTTTTGATTCTAACTTTCATTATATACGTAACAGAGTAACTGGAGCTATACCGCCTATTCATAAAGAAATAAGAATTGGTGATTATGTTTGGATTGGAAATCGAGTGACTCTAAATAAAGGGACTAATATTCCCAATCACTCTATTGTTGCATCAAATTCATTGTGTAATAAAGATTATGCAAAAGAAGGGAAGGAATACATAACTATAGCAGGAAGTCCAGCTAAAGTTGTAGCAGAGGGATATGAACGCATATTTGAAAGTGTAGAATATAAACTTTGTTGTGAACTAGCTGCAAAAAAATAAGTTATAAAATACGATTCTATGTATGATTGAAAAAAATAACAATATGGGTAGTAAGATAAGCGTTATTGTCCCGGTTTATAATGGCGAAGAATGTATATCTCGTTGTGTTGATAGCATTATTTTACAATCTTTTACTGATTGGGAATTAATACTAATTGATGATGGAAGTGTAGATGCAAGCTGTTTGATTTGCGATGATTATGCGCAAAAGGATACGCGTATAAAAGTTGTCCATAAGAAAAATGGCGGGGTTAGTACAGCACGTAATAGAGGGATCGAAGAAGCACACGGAGAATATGTGTTATTTGTGGATGCAGATGATTATTTGGAGGATAACTATTTACAACAAATATCTGGATGTAATGAAGATATAATTATAATGCCATTTAAAGAATTATACTCAGATGGAACAGTAAAATTATTTAGTCCTTTTGGAAATATTTCTTTTGACAATAAAGACGATTTATTGCTATTTCTTCAAGCAAATCTTGCAAACAGAATATTTGTCACACCATGGGGAAAGTTTATAAAAAGAGAACTGCTGAATAATATTAGATTTAACGTTAATTTGAGATTGGGAGAAGATACTATATTTAATTTCTCGATATTGGAGCAAGCTAATTCGTTGCGTTCATTAGTTGGTGCTTCTTATATGTATAAAGCTGAGGAAAATTTTACAGAAAAATATCAGATGAGTGTAGAGAAAAGTATATATAGTATTATTGAAACATATAAAGTCTATGAGAAACTGGGAATAGAATCCTCTCATAGTCGAAGTATTTTTGTATGTTTTCTTATGCTTTGTGAAGATGATGTTGTAAAGCGTCCTCAGGTATGGCTTAATAACAAAGAAATAGAATCTATATATAATCGTTATAAAAGGGATTTTCTTTTTAAAGAACAAATAAAATATCTTCTATTTCAACATCAATGGATGTTTCGTATTTTGCGGAGGTTTTCTCATAAAATCAAGCCTATATAAAATGATTATGCCAGTAACAGCTTTCAACAAAAAAACAATAATGCGTCCACTACATATCATTATGCCTATGGCAGGTGAAGGAAGTCGTTTCTTGAAAGAAGGATGGACAACGCCCAAGCCTCTGATTATGCTTAAAGGCGTACCTTTGTTTAAACGTGCTATAAGTAGTGTTAGCATAGAGGGGATACCAGTAAAATATTCTTTTATTGTTCGGCAGGAGCATATTGAACAATATCATATAGATGAGCAGATACATAACATATTGCCGGATGCTCACATATTTTCAGTACAGAAAACGACACGAGGAGCAGTAGAAACATGTTTGCTGGCTGAATCGGTTATTGCGCCGGAAGATGGTATTGTTGTGATGGATTGTGATTTGGAGTTCCGTAGTCAGAGGTTCAATTCATTAATAAAAGGAATCCTTTCAAAATCTGTGGAAGAAGTAAATGGTGGTGTCTTGGTAAGTTTCAAATCAAATGAACCTAGATACAGCTATGCTGAAGTAAATTCAGCTGGTATTGTGGTACGTACAGCAGAAAAAGAGGTGATAAGTCATCATGCTCTTTGCGGTGCTTACTTCTTTTCATCTGCACGTTCGTTTCTTTATGCAGCTGACTGTTTGATGCATAAAGAAAATTTCTCAAAGCCGGAGTATTATGTGAGTTTACTTTATAATTATTTGTTGCAGCGAGGTGAAATTGTGAGACTTGCCGAAATGGAGGAGTATTATTCTTATGGAACACCCGAAGAATTGAATCGATATAAATAAACTGAAGATCATGAGTAATGGTAATATAGATGCTACAAAGCGAAATATAAATCTTGATGTATTGCGCATAATTATGGCTTTCTTTGTGGTCTGCATACACTCTGTATTTCTATTTAAAACTGAGGTAACCCCTATTATAGATATAGCTGTATCTGTGTTTTTTATGTTATCAGGTTGGTTTTTTCAACCAAGAAATTTAGAAGAGCAAGGTGCAAAGCTTAGGAATGCACTAAAAAGTATTGTAATCATCTATTTTCAGGCTACTGTATTATATTTGGTTTGGAGAATGCCTATGTATATGTTCACTAACTTGCCTTTCGAAGCTTCATAGAGAGATTTGTTTACCTGTGAAAATACTTTTGGAGCTCATCTATGGTATCTGCTATATCTATGCTTTGCTTGTTTTTATATCTACTCACGAGTTTGAAATTGAATTTAAACAAATTGAGCATTTGTTTATTGATAAGTTGTATGATGCTATATACAGGGATGCTTTCTTCTTACAATATAATTGAACCAGGTTTAGGGATTAGAAGGGTATTCTTTATAGCAATAGTTTTTTCCTGATGGGAAAAAGCATACGGTATTTGAAGGATAAAACGTGGTTTAGTCTATTTACAATAATGATATTGTTCATGGGCTCTGCTTTATTTGTTATAGAGTATATTTATGATTTGCGACAATATATTGCGAAATATGTCTATTTAACTAGCACTTATTTCTTAGCCATAGGTCTTATGTCACTATTTGCAAAACTACCAGAAATAAAGAACTCTTTGGTATGGAATTATCTAGCAAAGATAGGCTGTAAAAATAGTCTTCATATTTATGTCGTACATTGGATATTTATTGATCTACTCAGCTTCTTTGCTCGATTTACGGGAGTAATTTTTATTCAAGATTATTGTACACCTATTATTGCTTTTGTATTATCACTATACGCCTCTCAATTGTATATCTTGGTGAAGGGTAGATTATTTCAACATTCCTAACTAATGAATCTAAAACTAATTATAACTGACTTTGATGGCACATTGGTAAATACCTTTGAAGCCAATTATTTGGCTTATGCTGAAGCTTTTGCACAATGTGGCCAGATATTGACTTATGATCTTTATAGGCGCTGTTTTGGCTATAGATATGATGATTTTATGCATATTGCAGGCGTTAACGATGTTGATATACAGCAACGCATTAGGAAAATAAAGGGTGAGGTATATCCTTTTTACTTCGATCACTTACAATCTAACGAACCATTAATCAATTTCATTCGTGCATTTCATAGAAATGGAGGGAAAACAGCAATTGCCTCTACTGCACGTCGGTTGAATTTGGTTAATGCATTACAATATTTACATTTAACAGAGTTCTTTGATTGTGTTTTAGCAGGTGAAGATGTGATTCACGGCAAGCCTAATCCGGAGATTTATCTAAAAGCGATGGAAAGGATGGAAGTATCTGCTAGGCAGACTTTAATTTTTGAAGACTCAGAAGTAGGCTTTGAGGCTGCCGAGGCTTCAGGAGCACAGTGTATAAAAATAAATCATGCATTTTATGGAGATTGAAGTAAAAGGTCATAGTGGTTGTTCCATTGATATAGTACGTGAAGGTAAGGAGTTGTTTATCCTTAAAGGTACTTGTGACCCCAAGTATGTGGAGCGACTTTATCAGCAGGCTTTGAAGCAACAGAGGGCTGGTGAACAGGAATATCAGTACATTCGTGTGCCGCAGATTGTAGATATAGAGAGACAAACAGATACTATGATGATGAAGATGGAGTATGTATATTCACATAACTTTATAGATCATTTTGAGGCGGCTGGATTTGAACAAGTGAATTATTTTGTGAAAGCTATACATTTATTCTTAAAGCGAGAAATAGAGCAATCAATTATGACAGATGTACCACGCTTAATGATTATCGAGAAGTTTGAAGATGTAAAGAGTAAAATAAATAAAAATGTATTGTTGTGTATGGATGAAGAAGTAAAATATCTGCTACAACAATCTGAAATTCGCTTCAAAGTTTTGCCCGAAGTCTTGGAGATACCTGTAGGCTGTTGTCATGGCGATCTTACTTTCTCTAATATTCTTTTTAATGGTAATAATTATTATCTGATAGATTTTTTAGATTCTTTTATAGAGTCACCGCTGCTTGATATGGTGAAAATTCGTCAAGATACGCGCTATCGTTGGAGTACACTGATGTATGAAGGGGAATTTGATGAGACACGCTTTCATATAGTGGCAGACACTATTGATCACCAACTTGATGGTGCTTTTAAACAGTATACATGGTATCGTACTTTTTATCATACTTTGCAGTTGATGAATTTTCTACGTATTTTACAGTATGCTAAAGAGAAGAAAATTGTGGCTTATCTTAAGAAAACTATTCAAAGCATATTAAATTATGAGTAAATATACATTGATTGTTCCCATTGCTGCTGACACTGATAAAATGGGGACCGAAATGCCTTATCTGTTTGGGCTGGATAGCAATGGCTTGATGTATTGCGTAAAATCTATCATGGGCTTACCTTTAGAGGCTTTTGGCGACATCTACTTCACAATTCTACGAAAACATAACTTGCGGTATAGACTAATAGAAATGATGCAGATTCAGTTTGACCGACTGGGCATTTCTCACAAAACGCACATTTATGAGCTTGAGAAGTCTACATCTTCGCAACCAGAAACACTTTATCGTACTGTTGTGGAAAATCATATCACCGGTGCTGTGCTTTTTAAGGATGCTGATAGTTATTTCACTACTGAGGTGTATCCCGAGAATATGCTTTATGTCTTTCCATTAGATGGATTGCAGATGGTAAATCCGCAGAATAAGAGCTATGTAACTATTGATGATATGTACTATATTACTAATATCATTGAGAAGAAGATTGTGAGCCGTTTCTTCTGTGCGGGTGGTTATGGTATTGAGGATGTACAGAATTTTGTATTGGAGTACGAAAAACTTTCTACATTACCTCAACTTCATTTATCGCATATTGTTTATTCGTTGTTGCTACATCAAGTTCATTTTCGTCCCCAGATAGTAAAGGAGTATCAAGATTGGGGGACAAAAGAAGATTTTAAAAGAAATTATTGATATATCTAGTTTGTTATGCAGATATCTAATTTATTTCGAGGGAATCTATGAAATTAGGAATAACATATTGTGGTCGTGAACGTGAGGGGTTATGGAGCGGTACGTGGGATGCTTTCGATACTTACTTTACTAAGCTTTCTGAGATAGAGAGTATAGAATGGGCTTCTACATTTCCCAATATACCCAAATGGTATCAGAAATTACTTACTGCTTATTGCCGATTTTTCTATTTTAAAGATGGCAATCCTTTCGAGCTACAGATGTACCCACTTTTCAAACGAAAAACTTTGAAAGAGGTCAACATGATGGAGGCCGAGTGGATTATTGCCAAAACTATCACAGATGAATTTCCTCACGATAAGAAATTTTGTACTTATGTGGACGCTGATTTTGAGGAAGTGATGAAAACTGATGTAAATCGTACAAAACCTTTATTTAACTTTTACTTGAATTATTATCACCGAAAAGCTGGAATGGCTTATCGACGTCAGAATCTTATATTCACACAGAATGAGTGGACTCGGCAATCGTTAATGAGAAAGTTTGGCTTGGCTCCGGAGAAGATAATAAATGTGGGATTTGGTATCAATCTTAAAACTTATGAAGGTGAAAAGTTATATGATAATGATTTACTGCTTATTGTACTTCGGCAGTACAACGCTAAAGTAAAAGGATTAGATCTGCTTGTAGAGGCATTATCCATAGTGAGAAAACGATGTCCAAATGTGCGTTTGGCTATAGTTGGTAATGAGCAGTACAAAGGGGTGGATGGCGTGGATTGCTATGTGGATACATCACGTGAGAAGACTATAGAACTCTTTCAGAAAGCTACTCTTTACGTGATGCCTTCGCGCAACGAACCTAATGGAATGACTTACCTCGAAGCTTTGTGTAACAAGACACCCTTTGTGGCATTGAAGCGCTTTGCTACCCCCGAGTTCTCGGGTAATGGCAGATGGAGTTTTCTCTGTGAAAAGGAAGATGCTCACCAACTGGCTGATATCATTGTAGATGCAATGAGCGATAAGGCACGTCTCAAAATGATGGGGGAGTTAGGGCAGCAATATGTGAAAAATACCTTTCGTTGGGAAAAAGTAGTGGATAAGATGTATAGTGCAATGAAAAACTACAAAGAATAAACATGGAGAACTTGAAGGATAAAACGCTGGTAAGTGTTATTGTACCCATCTACAATGCTGAAAAATATCTCACTGCATGTGTGGATGCATTACTGGCACAAACCTATACACATATAGAGATTCTTTTGGTGGATGATGGAAGCGAGGATCGGAGTGGTACATTGTGTGATGAATATGCTCAACGAGATAGCCGTGTACGAGTGCTGCATCTTCAAAATGGCGGAGTGTCGCGAGCAAGGAATCACGCCCTTGACGTAATGAAAGGAGAGTGGGTGTGTTTTGCTGACGCAGATGATGAGGTAACTCCACACTATGTAGAACACTTTGTAGATGCTATGGAAGAGGGAGTAGATGTGATAATATCCGAAGCCGTGTTTGTGCACGAAGATGGTAGGAGCGAAAGGTTATCTTATAAAAGACATGGTACGCTACCGTTGACCGAAATTTTTTCGGTCAACGAACTGAGTGCCCATGGCTACGCATGTGCCAAATGCTATCGCACTTGGCACATGCAGTCGGTTGCGCATGGGCCGATGCTGCGCTTTCCTGAAGAGATAAAATTTTCGGAGGACTTGATTTTTGTGATGCAATATTTAGCGATAAGCCCTAAGGCTAAATATGTACCATATGCAGATTACATCTACTACCTGCGTAGTGGTAGTGCTAGCGGGAAGATCTTTACTTATGAAATAGAGCGTAGATGTTTCTGTGAGTACATTGCACAGATGAAAATACTTTCTACGATAGTCGGCATGAATTTGATGCAGTTATCCTCATCCGCCTCTATTCTTTCAATGCTTTTTGCACGAGTGCGAAATAGTATGTATATCAAAAAAGAACTATCGAGAGAGGAACGTGTGACTTTTTACAAGAATATAGCACCTGAAATAAGGCAAATCATTTGCGATTATAGTCAGGGAGCCAATGTATTGGTTCGTTTAGGTTATAAGCTGTTTATGAAGGGACAACACTTTAAGCTTATGGATTGGTATTTCTTTTTTATGATAGCTATATATTATAAAAAAGCAGCCTGAGTTATTAGATAATTCTACATTACTTTAATACTAGAACATTATTTGAATGAAAGATTTCACTTTCCGTGCTTTTAAAGAACCACCATTCTATTTTGCTTTGATTGTAGCATCAATGTTTATATCCACTTTTACAGGAGGTATAGGATATATATTATATTATCCTATGCTACTGTTTATTTGTTTATATTACAATAGAAAAATACAGAAAAATAATTTGAATTCTGTGTTTGGATGGTTTCTATTAGCTTGCTTGCTAAGTATTTTACTTAACGAAATATTACCTGTATTTAAAGCCCCTTTCAGATTTACAGCTTATACTATTTTATTATTTGGCATTACTCCTATACTTTTTAATAGGAAAAAAGCGGTAATGTGTTTCAAATTCCTTCAATACACTTGTCTATTACTAGTTTTTGTTGGGTTTCTAAATTACTATTTATACAGAACGGGGAGCCTTTCTATTATGGAGGGTAATAGAGTGTATGCAGGCACTATAGGGACCAATTATCTTGGTATGTTGTGTAGTATGGGTATATTATATGCTGGTTCATTGTTGTTGTATAGGAAAAATATAAAAAAAATATATGTACTTGTATTTACAGGGTTGTTGTTGGGATTATTGTTATGTCTATTATTATCATCATCGCGTAACTCAATTGTTGCTATTATTGGTTCTGCTTTAATAATGATTTACATTCAGAAAAAAGGAAAACTAGGAAGTACTGTTACATTATTTTTTATTTTAGCAGTATTGGCTGTTTTGACATTTCCGATATGGAAGGACTATACTGTAGGTATACTCGACAAACAGGGCGGGAGTACGGAATCATTTAACATGAAATCAAGAGAAAGTACTTGGTTGACAAGATGGGATGAGTTCACATCAAGTCCCATATATGGAATTGGTTTTGCTTCTATATCGAATCCTACAGAATTTTCATTAATGACAGGCATGGTGGAAACTACGACTGGCTGGGGCGGGCTTTTATCTCAACTTGGTTTATTAGGAACTATTCCTTTTATAATGCTTACTTATAAGAATTTCAGATATCTTTTATCTAGAAAAGATGGGCGTTTTGTGCATTGTTTATTGGGAGCATTGCTTACTTTTTTCTGTATCAATTCTCTTGGTGAAGGTTATATCACCACTGTAGGTTGCCAGTTTACAGTCTATTTTTTCTTAACGCAAGGAATTGTCTATAGTTTGAGAATGGGATGGATTTCAATCAATCATTTAGAACCTTTATTTTTTAAGCAAAAACGAGTATGATACCTAAGATTATTCATTATTGTTGGTTTGGAGGGAATCCACTTCCAGATGAACTATTAACATATATAGATGGCTGGAAGAAGATGTTCCCTGAGTTTGAAATAAAATGTTGGAACGAGACCACATTTGACATTTCTACTTCACTGCCTTTTGTACAGGAGGCATACCAAGTAAAAAAGTATGCTTTTGTAGCTGATTATGTGCGTATGTGGGCAATGTATCAATATGGTGGTATCTATATGGATACTGATATTCAAGTTTTGAAACGCTTTGATGAGTTCTTGAATTATCGTTTCTTTACTGCTATGGAGTATCACGGAGATAATGTACGGATTAATCACGTAGAAGAAAAACTCACTTCCCAAGGATACAAAAAAAATAAAGAGGATGTAATCATTGATATATGTATAGAGTCAAGCATATTTGCAGCAGAGAAGAATCATCCTTTTATAAAAGATTGTTTAGATTATTATATAGGGAAACACTTTGTTTTACCAGATGGGACATATTATGATAAGATAATTGTACCGGTAATCATGGCTCTAGAAGCAGAAAAGTATGGCTTTAGGTATGTGAATGAGTTTCAGACGCTGAAAGAGGACATGCATCTTTTTCCGGATGAGTACTTTACTCACCCCTCGAAGCAAACAGAAAATACGTATGCTCTTCATATGGTGAAGAACAGTTGGAAGAAAATGAACTTTAAACAGCGAATTTATGCAAAATTGGCGCAAATGAAAGTAATAAAAAACATATATAATAAATTGGAACAAATCCCTTTAATACAGAAAGCATTCGATAAAATACAACGTGATACATGGCTGAAATAAGTATGCAGAAATCATCTTTGAGAATTGAGTGGGTTAACATCTGCAAAGGACTTGGTATCTTTTTGGTTGTAATAGGTCATACTAGTATTGCGCAAATATCGCAGACGGCCTATAATTGGATTTATTCCTTTTATATGCCGATGTTTTATATGCTTTCAAGCATGATGTTGAATGATAGCAAGTATAGTGACTTTCAGTTCTATATAAAAAGACGATTAAAAACTTTAATCATTCCGTTCTTCTGCTTGAATACACTGTTATGGTTGATGGTGAAAGGACTTAATATATCTTATATTCAGACTGATTTTACAGAACTCTTAACAGGCTGTCTCGCTATGTATTTTATTCGTGTTTTGTTAGTCTCCGAACTTTGGTATTTTGCGATTAATAAATTAGTCAGTGATTGGAAATTGAAGTTATTTATAATCTTCCTTTTAATAGTTCTGTTTGATTATTTGCGTGGTGTTATTCCTGAATATATTGGTTTAACTAGAAATGAAGCCATTGGTGTGATATTACCTGGTATGCCACTCTTTTATTATGCCGTAGGTCACATAGTAAGGAATATGGCTCTTAATTTTAACACGCAGAAATTAAAATATTGGTTGGTAAGCTCTGTAATGATAGTATTGATTATAATATCATGCCTTTTACAACCTGTTAGCTATGGGTATTTTCATATTTTCCCGGCTTTTTGTGGTATAATAACATTGGGCTCACTCAGTATATTGTTATCAAGACTATCTGTAACTTTATTAAACTCTACAGTGTGCTTTATTGGTAGAAATATATTGATTATAGTAGCGTTCCATCAGATTATCTATAATTCAATGAAGATATTGACAAATCATTTGTCTTTATCTACTACGTTAGATGCAGTATTACGATTGATTTTATTAATTTTTGCCTTATATTTTTTAATAAGAAGCTTTAATAAGTATGCTCCATGGCTTGTGGGGAGATAAGTTTTATATGATTCAATCGATATTACTTGTTATAGTAGTTAATACTATTATACTAATCACTTATTGGAGTAGCGTAAGGATGTTATTGCGGTGCTGCTATTATCTTAATAGTTTTGCGTTTTCACTACAATTTTTTTTTAAACAATTACAAAACTTCATTTTGAAATGAATTTAATATTCTTGCAAAACTGTATCAGTCCCCATCAGATGCCATATATTAAAGAATTGCCTGTTTATGGAAGTGTAGATAGGGTAGTGGTAGTGGCGCCACGTATTGATTATGATGATCGCAAACAGATGGGATGGAAAACTCCAGAATTGCTTAAGGTAGAAGGAATAGAGTTTTTGATTACTCCTACTATGGAAGTAGTGCAAAAACTATATGAGGAGTGCAAAGGTATTGAAACGTTTTGTTTTTTTTCTGGAATCAATGCTTTTCCTGAAATTGTGCCATGGATGAAACTCTCATTCAATTATCCTTTTAAGCGAGGGGTAATAACTGAGCCGCCATTACTCTATAATCATCCATTATGGCAGCATAAACTAAGATTTGCATTGAAAGATTGGCGATATATAAAGTATTTTGATTACTTATTAGTGATGGGAGATGAATTTGTTCCTTATTATCGCTTTTGGAGTAAAAAATGGAAAGTATTACCTTTTATATATTGTACAGAGTGGAAAGAACGTACACATCCTATACCGACTTCAGCGAGGCTTAAGGTACTCTATGTGGGTAGTTTGTCAGATAGAAAGAATGTGGTGGGGATGTTTCAAGTGTTGTGTCAAAAGGCTGAATTAGAGCTTGGTATCGTAGGTGATGGTGAGAAGCGAGCACAAATTGAGGAGATGAGTATGCAGGCTAATACAGAAGTAGTGCTTTATGGTATGCAACCGATGGAGAGGGTCTCGGAGATTATGCAACAATATGATGTACTGATCTTACCTTCAAAACATGATGGGTGGGGGGCTGTTGTGAATGAGGCGTTGACAGTAGGATTGTATGTGATAACAAGCAATCATTGTGGAGCTTCGTATTTGTTGAAGAATAAGCAACAGGGAATGATATTTACTCTAGAAGAAACACAGGGATTAAGTAATGTGGTTGATGCCTGTATTGCAAAAAAAAATTGGATAAGGGAGACGGTAAATGAACGTATTATATGGAGTAGAAACTACATTTCAGGTAAAGCGGTGGCAGATTATATAATACAAAATTTATGAATAAACGCTTATGAGAGTAATACATTATATTCCTAGTCTAGACCGTACATCGGGTGGTACAACTGCTTATATGCAATTGTTGACTAAAGAATTGGGGCGATTGGTAGAGCTTCATGTGGTGAGTCACACTAGTGAGAATCCTGTAAAAATGGATAATTGTAAGGTATATTTCATACCTGGAATTAGAGACTTCATGGAGATAAAGCGACAATGGAGGATATTGTTAACTCAATTACAACCTGATGTGGTGCATGTAAACTGTTGTTGGATGCCTGCTTGTGCCTTTATACAAAAGTGGGCACAGGCATTGGGGTATAAAGTGGTACTTACTCCGCATGGAATGTTGGAACCGTGGATTATGAAGCGACATCATTGGACTCGTAAGTTACCGGCATTGTGGCTTTATCAAAGGGTGGCAGTGATGAAGGCGGATGTATTGCACGCTACTGCAGAGAGCGAGAAGGAGAATTTACTGAAGTTGGGCTATAACGATAGGATTAAGATCATTGCTAACGGTATTGATGTAGAGGATATAGAGATGAAGTCATCATGGAAGCGGAATAAGGAGATTCTTTTCTTGAGTCGTGTACATGTGAAGAAGGGAATTAATTTTCTTCTTGAGGCAGTTGCTCAATTGAAAGAACAAATGGAAGGATATGTGATACGTATTGCTGGTGAAGGAGATGCTATCTACGTTAATGAGTTAAAGCAATTAACAGAACGTCTTGGTATATCGAAACTAGTCTTCTTTGAAGGTGGTGTATATGGCAATCGTAAATGGGAACTATTCCGTCAAGCGGATCTTTTTATATTGCCTACACACAGCGAGAATTTTGGTATTGTGGTGGCAGAGGCATTGGCTAGTGGTACACCTGTGGTAACAACAATGGGCACACCATGGAGTGAGTTAGAGAGTCGGCGGTGTGGCTGGTGGACGGAAGTAGGTACAGAGGCAACCGTACAAGCACTTCGTAACTTTTTATCGCTTACTGAAAATGAGTTGGAGATGATGGGACATAATGGTCGTAAACTGGTAGAGGAGAAGTATTCGGCACGTAAGGTGGCAGAGGAATTTGTGGAAATGTATAAATCAATTTTATGAAAAAGGATTTAATGGAATTTAAAACTCCATATTCTAAGAGGAATAAATTTCGCAGATTGGTATGGAATATGGTTTGGACTTGTTTTGCCCGTCCGTTTCCTCGCTCTATGGCAATGGGGTGGAAACGTATGCTGCTTCGTGCATTTGGGGCAAAGATTGCACCTACGGCAGTGGTTTATGCTACTACAAAGGTGTTTCAGCCTTGGCTATTAATAATGGACGATTATGCTTGTTTGGCTGAAGGGGTAGATTGTTATAATGCTGCTCCTGTTCGTATCGGACGTAATGCTACGGTGAGTCAACGAGCTTTTCTTTGTACAGCAGGGCACGATATATCAGATCCACATCATCATCAAACCGACGCTTCTATTGTGATTGAAGACAGGGCTTGGGTGTGTGCAGAGGCTTTTATTGGGCAAGGAGTTACTGTTGGTGCAGGTGCTGTTTGTGCAGCTCGTGCAGTAGTGGTTAAGGATGTAGAGTCATGGACTGTTGTTGGTGGGAATCCGGCAAAATTTATCAAAAAGAGAGAACTCAAATAATTTATTAACATGTTAGAAATATCAGTTATTATCTTAGCATATAATGAAGAGATTCATTTAGAACGGTGTTTGAACAATGCCCGAAAGTTTGCAAAGGAAATTTTTGTCATAGATTCTTTTTCTACTGATAAAACGGTGGAGATAGCAGAGAAAATGGGTGCAAAGGTGTATAAGCATGCATGGGAAAACTATTCGAAACAGTTTAATTGGGGATTGCAGAATCTGCCGATTACTACGGAATGGGTATGGCGTATGGATGCGGACGAATATCTGTCGGATGAGTTAATAGCAGAATTACATAAAAAGCTCCCTTGTTTGGAAGATGATGTTAATGGTTTTACAGCTCCTTGTCGACGTATTTTTATGGGGAAATATATCAAACATGGTATTCTTCCATTGATATTGCTTCGTCTCTTTAAGATAAGGAATGCGGTATGTGAGAATCGGTATATGGATGAACACATCCAGCTCTCTGAAGGTATAATTGGTGAACTGGAGTGTCCTTTCTATGACGATAATCTGAATGGTCTAACTTGGTGGACAAATAAGCACAATGGTTATGCTACTCGTGAGGCTATTGATTTGTTGTTGACGGAGTATAACTTGAATGAAGAATCGATAGTAAACTCGGGTGAACATTCGGCTACTATTCGTAGAAAGAAGCTGAAATACATCAAGATGCCTCTCTTCTGGCGTGCTTTTGGCTTTTTTATACTTCGCTATATCTTCCGAGGCGGTTTTCTTGATGGTAAGGAGGGATTTTTGTGGCATTTCCTACAAGGCTTTTGGTATCGTTCTTTAGCGGATGCAAAGGTGTATGAATTGAAGAAGCAATACGAATGGGATGAAGAAAAAATAAAGGCATATTTGAAAGAGAAATATTTATAGTACATTTCTATTGGTATAAAGTTTTTATAAATAGTGATTTATATTATTTACTTAAGGTTTTGAATGAGGTGTAGAAGTTATTTGTGGAAAAGCCTTGTAGTTAGGAAGATGTTCTGCTGAGGAATGTTGCATTTATGTTAAAACATTTTAGGTGGATGCATCTGTTTTTTCACCTTAAAAAAGAGAAGTCGTACTTTATTTCACAATAAGCGCGAGAAGTTCAAAGTGATAATGCAAGTGATTAGGAATTTTCAAAGATAAATTTTATGAAAGTATCTATAATAACGTCGTGCTTTAATCGTGCGGCGACGATTCGTGGTGCCATAGAGAGTGTCTTGGCACAGGACTATAATAACATAGAGTTTATTGTTATAGATGGGGCGAGTACGGATGGTTCGTTAGAAATTATTAGAGAATATGAAGATCGTATATCAACTATTATCAGTGAGCCTGATCATGGTATGTATGAAGCCATCAATAAGGGAATTCGTGTGGCTACAGGTGATGTAATAGGGTTGCTGCATTCGGATGATTTCTTCTATGATAATGGGGTCATAAGCCGCATTGTGGAACACATGAAGACTACTCGAGCAGATTTTCTGTATGGTGATGGGCTTTTTGTGAATCCTGATAATACTGACAAGGTAGTACGTAACTGGATTGGCGGTGATTATCGTTTGTGGAAGGTACGTCATGGTTGGCTTCCATTACATCCCACTTGTTATATTCGCCGCGAGGTAATGATGAGACTAGGTCTTTATAACGAAAGCTATAAGATTGCTGCGGATAGTGAACTGTTGGTGCGTTATCTGATGACGGGCGGACTTTCTGTTACTTATTTGAAAGAGTATGTTGTACGTATGCGCATGGGCGGACTTTCTACCGATAGTGCTAAGCGTAAGAAAATGTGGGGAGAAGACATTAGAGTGTATTCCTCTCACGGTCTATGGCCTACTCTGACTAAATTAGAAAAGATGGCATGGAAAGTACCACAATTTGTGTTGGCATTATTGAAAGGATAATGGCAATTAAATGAATTGATAGCTGATTTGTGCAGAGCAACTAGCTATTTTTTAAAAATACCTTGGAGATTATTAGCATATAATAATAACGATACATGTAGGTCCCTAACTTCATGCTACACACATGAATCCCCTACATTTTGCAGGTTGGGAAAAATACAGCGGTATATTCCTGATCTGTCCCCCTCATATTAGCAAAATGCTGATATGTATTCTAAATATATCAACTGTCTGTGAAGATCGTTGATATATTACTTTTAGAGGGTATGATGTTTGATACTTTATTTCTATTTAAAATTTATAGAAATAAATCCTTTCACTTTTCCTTATATATAAGATAATATGATTGTGCGACCAATGTTTAGTTACTCCATTAAGTAAATTATATTATTCAGTTCAAGGAGAAGATATTATTATATTATCACTTGAAGATGCTCGAATAAATCCCAAGAATATAAGATTCTAATTGAAATACGCTTGCAACTTCTGTTCCTGAATATAGCTCATCTAAAAGTTTTTTCTATCATAGAATTAAAATCACTGCTAGCTTTGTGTTATAGAATGAAAGCTGTATATTTGTATGCACCATAATTTAAAGGTTGTACATGTATGAGCAATAAAATATATCCTATTGGTATCCAGAACTTCGAGAAAATCCGTCAAGACGGTTATTTCTATGTTGATAAAACGGCCTTGATGTATCAAATGGTAAAGACCGGGAGTTATTACTTTTTGAGTCGTCCGCGACGTTTTGGAAAGAGTCTGCTGATCTCTACTTTAGAAGCATATTTTCAAGGGAAGAAGGAACTGTTTACGGGACTGATGGTGGAGAAGCTCGAAAAAGATTGGATAGAACATCCAATTTTGCATCTTGACCTTAATATCGAGAAGTATGATGCTTTGGAGAGTCTGGATAATATTCTAGATAAATCATTGACCGCTTGGGAAAAACTTTATGGTGCCGAACCATCGGAACGTTCGTTCTCCCTACGCTTTGCCGGTATTATAGAGCGTGCTTGCCAGAAGACCGGACAACGGGTCGTTATTCTGGTGGATGAATATGACAAGCCGATGCTGCAGGCCATTGGCAATGAGGACTTACAGAAGCAATTCCGGGATACGTTGAAGCCTTTCTACGGAGCTTTGAAGACGATGGACGGCTGCATCAAGTTTGCGTTGCTGACCGGGGTGACAAAATTTGGCAAGGTGAGCGTGTTCAGCGACTTGAATAACTTGAAGGATATTTCAATGGATGAACGCTTTGTGGATATTTGCGGCATCACGGAGAAAGAAATACATGACAACCTGGAGGAGGAATTGCATCAGTTGGCAGAAAAGCAGAAGATGAGTTATGAGCAGGTGTGCGCAGAATTGAAAGAATGTTATGATGGTTACCACTTTATGGAACATACCATCGGGATCTATAACCCTTTCAGTCTGTTGAACACGTTTGATAAGATGAAGTTCGGCAGCTACTGGTTTGAGACGGGGACACCCACTTATCTGGTGAACCTGTTGAAGAAGCATCACTATGATTTGGAACGGATGGCTCATGAGGAAACAGACGAACAGGTGTTGAACAGTATCGACTCGGAATCTAGTAATCCCATTCCAGTGATTTATCAGAGCGGATATCTTACCATTAAGGGGTATGACGAAGAGTTTGGCATATACCGTTTAGGTTTTCCGAATCGTGAAGTGGAAGAGGGGTTTGTCCGTTTCTTACTTCCTTATTATGCGAACGTAAATAAGGTGGAGTCTCCTTTTGAAATTCAGAAGTTTGTCCGTGAAGTACGTTCCGGTGACTATAACTCTTTCTTCCGACGGCTGCAAAGTTTCTTTGCGGACACTGGTTATGACGTGATTCGCGAGCAGGAGTTACATTACGAAAATGTGCTTTTTATCGTTTTCAAACTCGTGGGCTTTTATACTAAAGTGGAATATCATACAAGCGAAGGGCGTATCGACCTTGTGTTGCAAACGGATAAATTTATATATGTCATGGAATTTAAACTGAATGGTACGGCAGAAGAAGCCCTGAAACAGATTAATGAGAAACATTATTCACTTCCTTTTGAAGCGGATAATCGTAAGCTTTTTAAAGTGGGTGTGAACTTTAGTTCGCAAACAAGAAATATAGAAAAATGGATAGTGGAAGAGTAGTTCCTTTTATCTCAAATTTCTAAAATACGCCCGCACCTTCCGCATAATCTTGATTCCCATCACTACGCCATCGAATACAGCCATACCGGTATTGAACGAACGCATGAGGGCATCTGCCTTGTTGGTTGCCGGAGCAAGTGGGGCAAATATTTCGCGTGTAGTAGCTGTCATGGCTTTTTTTTGAGCATGGATCTCATTTAAAAGCTTCTTTTTACGTTCGGCAATCTCTTCTAATGTAAATTTCTGCGGGGTCTGCGCATTCATAATTTATTTATTTGAATCAGTTAAAAATAAATTAGCGAGGAAGTTCACCATCGGAGAAATGATGAGCTGCTTGCGGAAAATAATAACCAGGGCGATGAGAATAACATTGATGCCTGCAATGATGGCGAAACTCGACATCAGGCCGCCCACTAAAGGCTCCAATATATAAGCAAGAGCAAAAAGCAGATAAAACAGAGCCACCATGCCAAGGATAATAAGTACTAATATCATAATTAACGTGGAAAAAAGTATGGTTAACTTCTCCGTCAATTCTAATTTGGTATATTCTTTTTGAAGCTCCAGATATTTCTTGAACTCGAAAAACAACTGCTGAAAATTCTCAATACTTTTATCGTCTGCAAACATGGTCGCTCTGTTTTTAGTCTTTGATTACTCACTTATTCTGCTATTTCTCCTTTCATCTCCGCAGCAATCTCATCAACGAGAGTTTCCATTTCGCTGCGATTCAGCTTGATTCCCTTTTTACGAAGAATCTCTGCGATTTTGTGACGGGTGTCTTCTCCTTTTTCAGGAGCAAATAAAATACCAAGGGCTGCGCCTACGGCTGCACCACCCAGAAAAGCTGCTAAAACATTCAATCCTTTCATAATGTATAATGTTTAAAATGATTATGATACAACAAATATAACATTTTTATGGAAAGGTTGTTCGTGAAAACTGAAATTTTTTGCTACGTTTTATAATTCTTTTTTTCTTTTATGGTTTAATCTTATTTAACTGACTTTCGTAGCTAACCTTTGAAGGTTAAGGCGTACTTTTGTTTTCGAATATTGTAAATCAAAACATAATGGAAGCTAAGATTGTTTTTATAACCGGTGCCAGTAGCGGAATTGGCGAAGGTTGTGCCCGTAAATTTGCGAAGGAGGGATGGAATCTAATTCTGAATGCCCGTACCGTTTCGAAACTGGAAGAACTGAAAGCTGAACTGGAAGCGACGCATGGTGTACGGGTTTATATATTGCCCTTTGATGTGCGCGACCGGAAGCTGGCTGCCGCCTCTTTGGAATCATTGCCAGAAGAATGGAAGGCGATTGATGTGTTGGTGAACAACGCCGGACTGGTGATCGGTGTGGATAAGGAATTCGAGGGTAACCTGGATGAATGGGATATCATGATCGATACGAATATAAGAGGACTGCTGGCAATGACGCGTTTGGTGGTTCCCGGTATGGTAGAACGCGGGCGCGGACATATTATTAATATCGGATCTATTGCCGGTGATGCCGCTTATCCGGGTGGGAGTGTGTATTGCGCAACGAAAGCTGCCGTGAAGGCTCTTTCGGACGGACTCCGGATTGATTTGGTGGATACTCCGTTGAGAGTGACGAACATCAAACCGGGAATGGTGGAGACAAACTTTACAGTGGTGCGTTATCGGGGAGATAAGGAAGCTGCCGATAATTTTTATAAAGGGATTCGTCCGTTGACGGGAGATGACATTGCGGAAACAGTTTATTTTGCCGCGTCGGCTCCTGCGCATATTCAGATTGCGGAGGTACTTTTGATGCCTACTTATCAGGCAACGGGTACTATTTCGTATAAGAAAAAGCCGGAATAGATGTTTTTTTGACGGATTTCTTTGCCGGATGATAAAATTTCTATTATTTTGTTGCCCGAAACTAAATGTAATAGACGAAAATATTGAATTATTAATTAAAACAGAGTATAGGATTATGAAAAAATTAGTCGTATTAGGAATGGGAGTATGCTTGGTGCTAGCATTTGCATCTTGTAAATCCAGCGAAAGTGCCTATAAGAAAGCTTACGAAAAAGCGAAACAACAAGAATTGGCAGAACCGCAGGTGGAAGCTCCGGTAGAAGTAACTCCGGTGGTTGCAGCTCCTGTGACAACTACTAAAGTGGCAGATACATCCGGCGTTCGTCAGGAAAAGGTTACAGTGGTTTCCGGCAACGAAGGGTTGAAAGATTATAGCATCGTAGCAGGTAGCTTTGGTGTGAAAGCGAATGCTGAAGGCCTGAAAGATTGGTTGGATGGACAAGGATATCACTCTACGATTGCATTTAATGCTGACAAGGCAATGTATCGCGTTATCGTGAATTCATTTGCTGATAAGGCTGCTGCTGCTGAAGCTCGCGACGCATTCAAGGCTAAATATCCGAACCGTTCGGATTTCCAGGGTGCTTGGTTGCTGTATCGCGTATATTGATTTCTTTTTGGTAATATATATTGGAAAGAACGAACGTTTTTTTCCGAATAAGAAGGCGGTAACTGGGAAGTTACTGCTTTTTTATTGAAAATGAGTGACTTCTTCGTTTAGATATTTTTATCTTTCTACTAAAAGAAGTTATAAATGATAGGAGGGAAACTTTTATAGCAAAGAAAGTTTTTACTTTTGTCAATTCTTAATTTGGAGAATGTATTGCCTGAATGTGAATAGGGCATTAATTTAGAGATTGAATGGAACAAAAATATGTAATGGCTGCTATCGACGCGGCTTTAAAAGCAGGTGAAAAGATTCTTTCTATTTATAATGATCCGGCATCGGACTTTGAAATAGAGAGAAAGGCCGATAACTCTCCGCTAACTATAGCAGACAGAAAAGCGCATGAAGCAATTGTGGCTATTCTGAATGATACTCCTTTTCCTGTTCTTAGTGAAGAAGGGAAGCATTTAGGGTATGAGACTCGACGTGAGTGGGATACTTTATGGATTGTAGATCCGCTGGATGGAACGAAGGAGTTTATTAAGCGTAATGGAGAATTTACGGTAAATATCGCTTTGGTGCAGAATTCTGTGCCTGTGTTCGGTGTTATTTATGTGCCTGTGAAAAAAGAACTTTATTTCGGGATTGAAGGTGCAGGGGCTTATAAATGTTCCGGTATTGTCAGTTGGGAAGGTGACGGCGTGGCATTGGAAGAACTGGTTGCGAAATCGGAACGGTTACCTTTGAAGGAAGTGCACGATCATCTGATTGTGGTTGCTTCACGTTCGCACCTGTCGCCTGAAACAGAATCATATATTGCAGATTTAAAGAAGAAACACGGCAGTGTGGAGTTGATTTCGAGTGGAAGTTCTATTAAAATCTGTCTGGTTGCTGAAGGAAAGGCTGATGTATATCCGCGTTTCGCTCCGACGATGGAGTGGGATACGGCTGCAGGGCATGCGATAGCCCGTGCCGCAGGGATGGAAGTATATCAGGCTGGCAAGGAAGAACCTCTACGATATAACAAGGAGGATTTATTGAATCCGTGGTTTGTTGTTGAGCCAAAAAGAGAACACTAAATAATGTTTATATGACATTTGAAATTGTATTTGTACTATTATCCCTATTAGGAATGGTAGCGGCTTTGGTAGCAGACAAGATGCGTCCGGGCATGATACTTTTTTCGGTAGTGGTTTTGTTTCTGTGTGCCGGCATTCTGACTCCTAAGGAGATGCTGGAAGGGTTTAGTAATAAAGGGATGATTACCGTTGCTCTGCTGTTTTTGGTGAGTGAAGGTATTCGTCAGTCGGGTACACTGGGACAAGTGATTAAGAAGTTGCTTCCGCAGGGAAAGACAACGGTGTTTAAAGCACAGTTGCGTATCTTGCCTTCGGTGGCTTTTATTTCTGCCTTTCTGAATAATACGCCTGTCGTGGTTATTTTTGCTCCGATTATCAAGCATTGGGCTAAATCGGTGAATCTCCCGGCTACGAAGTTCCTGATTCCTCTTTCTTATGTGACTATTTTGGGAGGTATCTGTACATTGATCGGTACTTCTACTAACCTGGTGGTGCATGGAATGATATTGGAAGCCGGATTTGAAGGCTTCTCCATGTTCGAACTCGGAAAGGTGGGAATATTCATCGCTATTGCCGGAATTATTTATATATTTCTTTTTTCCAAGCGTCTTTTGCCGGATGCGCGTCCGGACACGGCTGTGCCGGATGAAGAAGTAGAAGAGGGGGAGAAGTTGCATCGGGTAGAGGCTGTTTTGGGGGCTCGCTTTCCCGGTATTAATAAAAAGCTGAAAGATTTTAATTTTCAACGTCATTATGGTGCCGAAGTAAAAGAAATCAAGACGCGTAATGGACAGCGTTTCGTAACAAATCTGGATGATGTGGTGCTTCATGAAGGAGATACGTTAGTTGTGATGGCTGATGATACATTTATTCCTACGTGGGGTGAGTCTTCTGTGTTTGTCTTGTTGACGAATGGAAATGAACCGGATACTACCGGAAAGAAAAAACGTTGGTTTGCTTTGCTGTTATTGGTTCTGATGATTGTGGGCGCAACGGTGGGTGAGCTTCCGATAACAAAGGAGATGTTTCCGGGTATCAAGTTGGATATGTTTTTCTTTGTGTCTATTACTACTATTATTATGGCATGGACAAATCTGTTCCCTGCCCGTAAATACACTAAATATATTTCGTGGGATATATTGATTACGATTGCTTGTGCATTTGCTATCAGTAAGGCGATGGTGAACTCCGGTGTGGCGGATAGCGTTGCGAAGTTTATTATCGGATTGAGTGATGATTATGGTCCGCACGTATTGCTCGCCATGGTATTTATTATCACGAATTTGTTTACGGAATTGATTACTAATAATGCAGCAGCGGCTTTGGCTTTTCCTTTGGCATTGTCAATCTCTGCGCAATTAGGGGTAAGTCCGACGCCCTTCTTTGTGGTGATTTGTATGGCTGCATCTGCCAGCTTTTCAACGCCTATCGGTTATCAAACGAATCTGATTGTGCAAGGTATCGGTAACTATAAGTTTACGGATTTTGTACGTATCGGTTTGCCGCTTAATATTATAACTTTCTTAATATCTATTATCCTGATCCCATTGATCTGGAACTTTTAATAAATAAATCTGTAAATGGAAGAAAAGAACCATATATATCCGATATTTGACCGCATGATGACGCGGCAGGATAAAGAAGAACTTTTAGGGCAACACAGTGTGATGATCTGGTTTACCGGATTGAGCGGTTCCGGAAAGAGCACGATTGCTATTGCATTGGAACGTGAACTCCATAAGCGCGGATTGCTTTGCCGTATCTTGGATGGGGATAATATCCGTAGTGGAATTAATAATAACCTGGGATTTTCCGAAACGGACCGGGTGGAAAATATTCGTCGTATAGCTGAAGTGTCTAAGCTGTTTTTGGATAGTGGCATCATTACGATTGCTGCATTTATCAGCCCTAATAATGATATTCGCGAAATGGCTGCGAATATTATCGGTAAGGATGATTTTCTGGAAATTTTCGTTAGCACTCCGTTGGAGGAGTGTGAGAAACGTGATGTGAAAGGCTTATATGCGAAGGCACGGAAAGGGGAGATTCAGAATTTTACAGGAATTTCCGCACCATTCGAGGTTCCGGAACATCCGGCTTTGTCACTGGATACTTCCAAATTGACTTTGGAGGAATCGGTGAACCGTTTGTTGGAGCTTGTTTTGCCAAAAGTGAAGAGTATAAAATGAAGAATGAGGAATTAGGGATGAAGAATTAGTATGCGGTTATCAGCAAATTCATAATTCGTAATTCATAATTTTAAAAATAATGGAAGAATATAAATTAAGCCACTTGAAGGAACTCGAAGCCGAGTCTATTCATATCATCCGCGAGGTGGCGGCGGAATTTGAGAATCCGGTGATGCTTTACAGTATCGGAAAGGATTCTTCGGTGATGGTACGCTTGGCTGAAAAAGCGTTTTATCCGGGTAAAGTGCCATTCCCATTGATGCACATCGACTCGAAATGGAAATTCAAGGAGATGATTCAGTTCCGTGATGAATATGCGAAGAAGTACGGATGGAATCTGATCGTGGAAAGTAATATGGAGGCTTTTCATGCAGGGGTAGGACCTTTTACGCATGGAAGTAAAGTGCATACAGACTTGATGAAGACGCAGGCATTGCTTCATGCGCTGGATAAATATAAGTTTGATGCAGCATTTGGTGGGGCCCGCCGCGATGAGGAAAAGTCACGCGCGAAGGAACGTATTTTCTCTTTCCGGGATAAATTTCATCAATGGGACCCGAAAAATCAGCGTCCTGAATTGTGGGATATTTATAATGCCCGTGTGCACAAGGGGGAAAGTATCCGTGTATTCCCGATTAGTAACTGGACAGAGTTGGACATCTGGCAGTATATTCGTCTGGAGAATATTCCGATTGTTCCGCTTTATTATGCTAAGGAACGTCCGGTGATTAATTTGGATGGTAATATTATTATGGCAGATGATGAGCGTTTGCCTGAAAAGTACCGGGATCAGATTGAAATGAAGATGGTGCGTTTCCGTACGTTGGGCTGCTGGCCTCTGACTGGGGCAGTGGAAAGCGGAGCTGCTACAATCGAAGAGATTGTGGAAGAAATGATGACTACCACCAAGAGTGAGCGTACTACCCGTGTGATTGACTTTGACCAGGAGGGTAGTATGGAACAAAAGAAACGTGAAGGATACTTTTAATTGTAACTAGTAATGGCAGATAATAAATTAGATATAAAAGCTTTTCTGGACAAGGATGAACAGAAAGACTTATTGAGACTGTTGACGGCGGGTTCGGTGGATGACGGAAAATCAACATTGATCGGACGCTTGTTGTTTGACAGTAAGAAATTGTATGAAGATCAACTGGATGCACTGGAACGTGATAGTAAGCGTGTAGGAAATGCAGGTGAGCATATCGACTATGCGTTATTGCTGGATGGTTTGAAGGCTGAACGTGAACAGGGAATTACAATTGATGTGGCTTATCGCTATTTTTCTACTAATGGTCGTAAGTTTATCATCGCGGATACTCCGGGACACGAACAATACACACGTAACATGATTACCGGCGGATCTACGGCAAACCTGGCTATCATCTTGGTGGATGCCCGCACGGGAGTGATTACCCAGACTCGTCGTCACACTTTTCTGGTGTCTTTGCTGGGGATCAAGCATGTGGTATTGGCTGTCAACAAGATGGACTTGGTGGACTTCTCGGAAGAGCGTTTTAATGAGATTGTGGCTGACTATAAGACGTTTGTTACTCCGCTGGGTATTCCGGACGTAAACTGCATTCCTCTTTCTGCATTGGATGGGGATAATGTGGTGGATAAGTCTGAACGTACTCCGTGGTATAAGGGGATTTCTTTACTTGATTTCCTTGAAACGGTTCATATCGACAATGACCACAACTTTACGGATTTCCGTTTCCCGGTTCAGTATGTGCTTCGTCCGAATTTGGACTTCAGAGGATTCTGCGGTAAAGTGGCGTCGGGTATTGTTCGCAAAGGCGATACAGTGATGGCACTTCCTTCCGGAAAAACATCTAAGGTGAAGAGTATCGTGACTTATGACGGAGAGTTGGATTATGCTTTCCCACCGCAGTCTGTGACATTGACGCTGGAAGATGAAATCGACGTGTCACGTGGTGAAATGTTGGTGCATCCTGACAATCTGCCGACTGTGGATCGTAACTTTGAAGCGATGATGGTTTGGATGGATGAAGAACCGATGGATATTAATAAATCGTTCTTTATTAAACAGACTACCAATTTGAGCCGTACGCGCATCGATACAATAAAGTATAAGGTGGATGTGAATACAATGGAACATCTGTCTCTGGAGAATGGCCAGTTGACCAAAGAGACTTTGCCTTTGCAATTGAATCAGATTGCCCGCGTGGTATTGACTACGGCTAAAGAGCTGTTCTTTGATCCTTATAAGAAAAATAAATCGTGCGGTTCCTTTATCTTGATTGACCCGATCACCAATAATACTTCTGCGGTAGGTATGATTATCGACCGGGTGGAAATGAAAGATATGAGTGACACGGAAGATGTGCCGGTATTGGATATGACGAAGCTGGGAATTGCTCCGGAACATTATGAAGCGGTAGAAAAAGCAGTGAAGGAGTTGGAACGCCAGGGCTTGGCCGTACGACTAATAAAATAGATTGTTAAACAATAATTTGGAAGTTGGAAATGATGGTTTTACTGTCATTTCTAATTTTCGATTTTTAATTTTTAATTAATAAAGTGGGATTACTCGAATTTAATAAACTTCCGATTAATACATTGGTAGGTGCCGACTGGAAGACATTCAAGGCTATTACTGCCGGTCGTGAAATTGATGCAGCCTACAAGGGGAAATATCGATTGACCAAGGCTGTGTGTCGCTTGCTTTCTCCATTGGCGTCATTGCAGGACAAGCGTTACGAGAAACTGCTCGCTAATCAGCCGTTGGAGCATGACCCGGTATTTATCCTGGGACACTGGCGAAGCGGAACTACGTTTGTACATAATGTATTCTCTTGTGATAAGCATTTTGGGTATAACACTACTTATCAGACTGTATTTCCTCATCTGATGATGTGGGGACAACCTTTCTTCAAAAAGAATATGAGTTGGCTGATGCCGGATAAGCGTCCGACGGATAATATGGAACTGGCAGTGGATCTTCCCCAGGAAGAGGAGTTTGCTTTGTCGAACATGATGCCTTATACCTATTATAATTTCTGGTTTCTGCCGAAGTATCAGCAGGAGTACGCTGATAAATATCTTTTGTTTGATGACATAACGGATGCCGAATTGAAGGTGTTTGAAGAGGTGTTCACTAAATTGATTAAGATTTCTTTGTGGAATACTCACGGTACTCAATTTCTTAGTAAGAACCCTCCGCATACCGGAAGGGTGAAGGAATTGGTGAAAATGTTCCCGAATGCTAAGTTTATCTACCTGGTGCGTAACCCGTATACTGTATTCGAATCTACACGCAGTTTCTTTACAAATACGATTCAGCCGTTGAAATTGCAGGATGTTAGCAATGAACAATTGGAGGAAAATATCCTTTCTATCTATGCAAAGCTTTATCATAAGTATGAATCGGATAAGAAGTTTATTCCGGAAGGTAACCTGATGGAAGTGAAATTTGAAGATTTCGAAGCGGATGCGATGGGCATGACGGAAACTATTTATAAGTCTCTTTCTATCCCCGGATTTGCTGAAGCACGTAGCGATATAGAAAAATACGTGGGCGGAAAGAAGGGATATAAGAAGAATAAATATAAATATGACGACCGTACGATTCAATTGGTAGAAAAGAACTGGGATTTTGCTTTGAAACAATGGGATTATAAATTATAAGAAGAAAAAGAAAGGAAAAGTATTGATGATTCAGAAAAGCATTCATCGCCTGTTGATGACAGGTTTCGTTGCATTTATTTCTTCCTTGTCTTTGATGGCGCAACATAAAGTTGAGGTGGTTCCTTTCGGGGACATGAATCAATGGGTGGACCGTCAGATAAAGGAGTCGAGCATTATTGGCGGGAATACTAAGAATGTATATGCGATAGGGCCGACGTCGGTGATCAAGGGGGATCAGGTTTATAAGAATATGGGTGGTTCGCCTTGGGCTACTTCGAATGTGATGGCGAAAGTGGCCGGTATTACGAAAACTAATACTTCGGTCTTTCCGGAGAAGCGGGGAGATGGATACTGTGCCCGTTTGGATACACGCATGGAAAGTGTGAAAGTGCTGGGATTGGTTAATATTACAGTATTGGCGGCAGGGTCTATCTTTACCGGTTCGGTGCATGAGCCGATTAAGGGCACTAAAAATCCGCAGAAAATGCTGCAGACGGGTATTCCGTTTACAAAAAAACCGGTTGCTCTTCAGTTTGATTACAAGGTGAAGATGTCTGACCGGGAGAATCGTATTCGTGCTACCGGTTTCAGTAAGATTACGGATGTGCCCGGAAAAGATTATCCGGCAGCTATCCTGTTACTGCAAAAACGTTGGGAAGATGCCAATGGAAATGTGTATGCGAAACGGATAGGGACAATGGTGACTTATTATTATCACTCTACGGACTGGAAAAATAATGTAACTTATGAGATTATGTATGGTGATATAACGAATCGTCCGGAGTACAAGGCGCACATGATGCGTCTGCAAGCAACCGAAAGTTATACGGTGAACAGCAAGGGTGAAAGCGTGCCTATCCACGAAGTGGCCTGGGGAGATGAAAATGATGTTCCGACTCATATGTATATTCAATTTACATCCAGTCATGGAGGAGCTTATATCGGTTCTCCGGGAAATACATTATGGGTTGACAATGTAAAACTGGTATATTAACAAAGTATATAGACAAAGAAGAGAAATAGTCAGTGATATCATTTATCATTGACTATTTTTTTTGTTTTAATTCTTTTGTCACAAACCCTTTCAGATGCCTTCTGGAGTTATCTAAGACTTTTATCGCTCTATAAAAATCTATGAATGAATGAAAATTTACGTGTTTTTTTGTTTGTGTTATATTAAATATCTATATTTGCACCAAATTTAGAAAGAAGAATGACGTTTATTGTCTCTTAGTCAGGTGTAGAACATTTGGGTTGTGTATCTATCCTGTAAGACAATTGAAATATATTATTTACTAAAATAAATTGAGATGAAAAAGGGTTTATTGTTTATTTTATTGGCAGCAGCATCTGTATGTTTGCCTGCACAAGAAAAAGAAAATGCAGCAAAGAGTTATAGAGTGGAAACTAACCGCTTTGGTGCTAACTGGTTTATTAGTGGTGGCGTTGGCGCACAAATGTATTTTGGCGACAATGATGGTAAAGCCGACTTCGGAAAACGTCTTGCTCCGGCACTTGATATTGCTGTAGGTAAGTGGTTTACTCCAGGTATCGGATTACGCGTGGCTTACAACGGTCTTCAGGCTAAAGGTGCTACTCCTTATGCTAACGGTCCGCTTGTAGACGGAGGACAGTACTCTAATGGTTACTACAAAGAAAAATGGAATGTTGTTAACCTTCACGGAGACGTATTGTTGAACCTTACCAATATGTTCTGTGGTTATAAAGAAGATCGTCTGTACTCATTCATTCCTTATGTAGGTGCTGGATTCGTACACACAGGTAAAGGTCCGGGTTATGATGAACTGGGTATCAATGCCGGTTTGATCAACCGCTTCCGTCTGTCTTCAGCTTTGGATCTTAACGTTGAATTGCGCGGACTTTTGATGAAAGGCGCATTTGGTAACTCAGGTCCTGAAGGATTGGCTGGTCTGACTGTAGGTGTTACTTACAAGTTCAAGAAACGTGGTTGGGATGCTGTTCCTACTGTACCGATGGTTCCGGAAAGTCAGTTGAACGACATGAGAGACAGAGTAAACGCTCTGAAGGGTGAAAACGAATCTTTGAAACGTGACTTGGTTGAAGCACGTAACAAAAAACCGGAAGTGATCGTTAAGAAAGAAGCTGGTTTCATTCCACGTTACGTTGTTGTATTTAATATTGGAAAGAGCAACATCAGCAAGAGAGAGTATATGAATATCGAAGCTATGGCTAAAGGTATCAAAGCAACTGATAAAGTATTTACTGTAACAGGTTATGCTGATAAAGGTACTGGTTCTGCTGAATATAACATGAAATTGAGTAAGAAGAGAGCTGAAGCAGTTCGTGACCTGATGGTTAATGAATTCGGTGTTCCTGCTTCTCAGTTGAAAGTTGATTACAAGGGTGGCGTAGGCAACATGTTCTATGATGATGCTAAGTTAAGCCGTGTAGCTATTGTTGAAGAATAATATACATTTTAAATAATAGAATAAAAGAGACGTTTCCTTTCACAGGAAGCGTCTTTTTTGTATTTTTGTACCCCATGAGCAGAATAGTAGCAATAGATTATGGAAGAAAGCGTACTGGGATAGCTGTGAGCGATACTATGCAGTTGATCGCAAACGGATTGACAACGGTGCCTACGCATGAACTTCTGAACTTTATCGGTGAATATATGGCTAAAGAACCGGTGGAGCGGATTATTATTGGATTACCAAAGCAAATGAATAATGAGGTTTCGGAGAATATGAAGAATATAGAACCTTTTGTTCGTTCGCTTAAGAAGCGCTATCCGGATCTTCCGGTCGAATATGTGGACGAACGGTTTACTTCTGTTCTTGCGCATCGTACCATGTTGGAGGCCGGTCTGAAGAAAAAGGACCGCCAAAACAAAGCATTGGTGGATGAGATAAGTGCTACTATTATTTTGCAAACATATTTGGAGAGTAAACGTTTTTAATAGAAGATATTGAATAACTTAATTTTTAGTAGAGTATAAAATATGATTTTACCTATTTATGTATATGGTCAGCCTGTATTGAGAAAGGTTGCAGAGGACATAACACCGGATTATCCGAACCTGAAAGAGTTGATTGAAAACATGTTTGAAACAATGGTGCACGCCGATGGCGTAGGACTGGCTGCTCCGCAGATTGGTTTGCCTATTCGCGTGGTTACTATTACGTTGGATCCGCTTTCGGAGGAGTATCCTGAATTTAAAGACTTCAATAAGGCTTATATCAATCCCCACATTCTGGAAGTCGGGGGCGAAGAAGTGAACATGGAAGAGGGCTGTCTCAGTCTTCCCGGTATTCATGAAACAGTGAAAAGAGGTGATAAAATTCGCGTGAAATATATGGACGAGAATTTTGTGGAGCATGAAGAAGAGGTAGAGGGTTATCTGGCTCGGGTGATGCAGCATGAATTCGATCATTTGGATGGTAAGATGTTTATCGACCATATCTCACCGCTTCGTAAGCAGATGATTAAAGGAAAGCTGAATACGATGTTGAAGGGAAAAGCACGCAGTTCTTATAAGATGAAACAGGTGAAATAAAGATAAAAAACGTTTATATCCCTGTTAAGTAAGCGAAAAGCATTATTTTTGCTTCGTTTACAAGCATAAAATATCAATGGTAAAAAGAATCTTAACAGTTTTATTACTGTTCCCAACGCTGGTGTGTGCTCAGATAAATACGGATCGGGTGATGACTATTGCCCGAAACGCTCTTTATTTTGAGGACTATGTACTTTCTATTCAGTACTTTAACCAGGTTATTAACGCTAAACCTTATCTGTATGAGCCCTATTTCTTCAGGGCATTGGCAAAACTAAATCTGGAGGATTTCCAGGGTGCTGAAACAGACTGTGATGCAGCTATCCAACGCAATCCGTTTGTGGTGGGTGCTTATCAGATTCGTGGTTTGGCAAGGATTCGTCAGAGTAAATTTGATGGAGCGATTGAAGATTACAAGAAAGCATTGCATTATGATCCGGAGAATATTACCTTATGGCATAATCTGACATTATCTCATATCCAGAAGAAAGATTATGATGCTGCGAAAGAGGATTTGGAAAGTTTGCTGAAAGTATCTCCGCGTTATACCCGCGCTTATTTGATGAGGGGGGAAGTGTCCTTGCAACAGAAAGATACGATTGCTGCTTTGAACGACTTCAATAAGGCTCTTGAACTGGATAAATATGATCCGGACGCATGGTCTGCAAGAGCGATCGTTAAATTACAGCAGGCTAAGTATGCGGAAGCTGAAGCGGATTTCAACCGTGCTATTCCTTTGAGCGCTAAGAATGCGGGAAATTATATAAACCGTGCATTGGCACGCTTTCATCAGAATAATTTGAGAGGCGCTATGAGCGATTATGATCTGGCGTTGGATATTGATCCGAATAACTTTATCGGTCATTATAACCGTGGTTTGTTGCGTGCTCGGGTAGGAGATGACAACCGGGCTATTGAAGATTTTGACTTTGTCATCAAGATGGAGCCGGATAATATGATGGCTGTCTTTAACCGTGGATTGCTACGTGCCCAAACGGGTGATTATCGCGGGGCAATACAAGATTACACAACTGTTATCAACCAGTATCCGAACTTCCTTGCCGGATATTACCAGCGTTCGGAAGCTCGCAGAAAGATTGGCGACAAGAAAGGAGCGGAGCAGGACGAGTTTAAAGTCATGAAAGCTCAAATAGATAAGCAGAACGGTGTGACGAATAAAGATGTAGCACAGAATAAGGATAAGGAAAACGAAGAGGAAGGCGGAGAGAAGACCCGTAAGAAATCAGATAAGAATATGAATAACTATCGTAAGATAGTGATTGCCGATGATTCCGAAGCTGAACAACGCTATACAAGTGATTATCGTGGACGTGTGCAGGATAAGAACGTAAATATAAAACTGGAACCGATGTTCGCTTTGACTTATTATGAGAAGATGAGTGACGTGAAGCGTTCGGTGAACTTTCACAAATATATTGAGGGTTTAAACCGTACAGGTATACTTCCGAAACGTCTTCGCATCACGAATATGGAAGCTCCGTTGACGGAAGAACAGGTGAAAGTGCATTTTGCCTTGATCGATACACATACATCGGCTATTGTGGAAGATGATAAGAATGCCTCAAAACGTTTTGCCCGTGCAATTGATTTTTATTTGGTGCAGGACTTCTCGAGTGCGGTCTCTGATTTGACTCAGACAATCTTGCTGGATGGTGATTTCTTCCCGGCATATTTTATGCGTGCATTGATTCGTTGTAAACAGTTGGAATATCAGAAAGCGGAACAAGCTGTCGAAACAGATGTTGTTCCTGGCGATAATAAGCGTAAAGAGATTACCGCAGTAGATTATGAGGTGGTGAGAAAAGATTTGGATAAGGTGATAAATCTGGCTCCGGACTTTGTATATGCATATTATAATCGTGCCAATGTTTCTGCCATGTTGAAAGATTACCGGGCTGCAATTGTCGACTATGATAAGGCGATCGAGCTGAATCCTGATTTTGCAGACGCTTACTTCAATCGTGGACTGACTCATATTTTCTTAGGAAATAATAAGCTGGGTATTTCTGATTTGAGTAAAGCCGGTGAGTTGGGGATTGTTTCTGCTTATAATGTTATCAAACGTTTTACGGATCAATCGGAATAACATTTTTTTGATAAAAAATAGAAAACTCAAAAGATTTAGTTACTTTTGCGTTCAAATTATGAAAATATAACATCATCATATTATGATAAAGATAACATTTCCCGATGGCTCCGTTCGTGAATATAACGAAGGAGTGAACGGTTTACAGATTGCTGAAAGTATCAGCTCGCGTCTGGCACAGGAAGTGCTGGCATGTGGAGTGAACGGCGAGACTTATGATTTAGGACGTCCTATTAATGAAGATGCTAATTTTGTTCTTTATAAATGGGATGATGAAGAAGGTAAACATGCGTTTTGGCATACAAGTGCACATTTGCTGGCGGAAGCTTTGCAGGAACTTTATCCGGGTATCCAGTTTGGTATCGGACCGGCTATCGAGAACGGATTCTACTATGATGTGGATCCGGGTGAAGCTGTGATTAAAGAAAGCGACCTTCCAGCCATTGAAGCTAAAATGTTGGAACTGGCTGCAAAGAAAGAAGAGGTAGTCAGAAAAAGCATCGCAAAGACAGATGCTCTGAAAATGTTTGGCGATCGTGGCGAAACATACAAATGTGAATTGATCTCTGAACTGGAAGACGGACACATTACAACTTATACCCAGGGTGCATTTACTGACCTTTGTCGTGGTCCTCACTTGATGACGACTGCTCCGATCAAGGCTATCAAGTTGACTTCAGTGGCTGGTGCTTACTGGCGTGGTCATGAAGATCGTAAGATGCTGACCCGTATTTATGGTATCACGTTCCCGAAGAAAAAAATGCTGGATGAATATCTGATATTGCTGGAAGAAGCGAAGAAGCGTGACCACCGTAAGATCGGTAAGGAGATGCAGTTGTTTATGTTCTCCGAAACTGTAGGTAAGGGACTTCCTATGTGGTTGCCAAAAGGTACTGCATTGCGTCTGCGTCTGCAAGAGTTCTTGCGTCGTATTCAGACACGTTACGATTATCAGGAAGTAATCACTCCGCCAATTGGTAATAAATTGCTGTATGTGACTTCAGGTCACTATGCAAAATATGGTAAGGATGCATTCCAGCCTATTCATACTCCGGAAGAGGGTGAAGAGTATTTCTTGAAACCAATGAACTGCCCTCACCACTGTGAGATTTACAAGAACTTCCCACGTTCATATAAGGACCTTCCATTGCGTATTGCAGAATTTGGTACGGTTTGTCGTTATGAACAAAGTGGTGAGTTACATGGTTTAACTCGTGTACGTAGCTTTACACAGGATGATGCGCATATCTTCTGCCGTCCGGAACAAGTGAAAGATGAATTCCTTCGTGTGATGGATATCATATCTATCGTGTTCCGTTCTATGGATTTCCAGAATTTTGAAGCACAGATATCCTTGCGTGATAAAGTGAACCGTGAAAAGTACATCGGTAGCGATGATAACTGGGAAAAGGCTGAACAGGCTATTATTGAGGCTTGTGCGGAAAAAGGCTTGCCTGCTAAGATTGAGTATGGAGAAGCAGCTTTCTATGGTCCTAAACTTGACTTTATGGTGAAAGACGCTATCGGTCGTCGTTGGCAGCTGGGTACGATCCAGGTTGACTACAACTTGCCGGAACGTTTTGAACTTGAATATATGGGTTCTGACAATCAGAAGCATCGCCCGGTAATGATTCACCGTGCTCCGTTCGGATCAATGGAACGTTTTGTTGCCGTACTGATTGAACATACTGCCGGTAAATTCCCATTGTGGCTGACACCGGAACAGGTAGTTATTCTGCCAATCAGTGAGAAGTTCAATGAATATGCAGAGCAGGTGAAGATGTATCTGAAGATACACGAAATCCGTGCGATTGTAGATGATCGTAACGAGAAGATCGGCCGTAAGATTCGTGATAATGAGATGAAACGTATTCCTTATATGCTGATTGTCGGCGAAAAAGAAGCAGAAAATGGAGAAGTTTCTGTTCGTAGACAAGGCGAAGGTGACAAAGGAACTATGAAATTTGAAGAATTTGCTAAAATTTTGAACGAAGAAGTTCAGAATATGATAAATAAATGGTAACTTTGCAGCCGTTTCAGAATAAAATATTTAGTATAACAATAAAAAGATCAAACTAGGAAGTAAACGTTTTTAATGAAGAATGACACTCTAAAAGGGCAATACAGAATCAATGAACAGATTCGTGCCAAGGAAGTTCGCATAGTAAGCGATGATATTGAACCGAAAGTATATCCAATCTTTCAGGCTCTGAAAATGGCTGAAGAGAGAGAATTGGATTTAGTGGAAATTTCTCCTAATGCTCAACCCCCTGTTTGTCGTATTATTGATTATTCTAAATTTCTTTATCAATTAAAGAAACGCCAGAAGGAACAGAAAGCGAAGCAGGTTAAGGTTAATGTGAAGGAAATCCGTTTCGGACCCCAGACAGACGACCATGATTACAACTTTAAGTTGAAGCATGCTAAAGGATTTTTGGAAGATGGCGATAAGGTGAAGGCTTATGTATTCTTTAAAGGTCGCTCCATCCTTTTCAAGGAGCAAGGTGAAGTGCTTTTGCTTCGTTTTGCAAATGACCTGGAAGATTACGCTAAAGTAGATCAAATGCCGATACTGGAAGGTAAGCGCATGACTATTCAGCTTTCTCCGAAAAAGAAAGAAGCTTCTAAAAAGCCGGCAACAGCTGGAACACCGAAACCTGCTGCTCCTGCACAAAAAGCAGAGAAGCCGGAAAAGGGCGAAGAATAAGAAAGGATGCGTAACGTGCAGGTATAGTGCGTTGCCATTATATATTTAATAATTTAAAAACAAGTAAGATGCCAAAGATGAAGACTAACTCCGGTTCTAAAAAAAGGTTTACCCTTACCGGAACAGGTAAAATCAAAAGAAAGCACGCTTTTCACAGTCACATTTTGACTAAGAAAACTAAGAAGAGAAAAAGAAATCTGTGCTACTCTACAACTGTTGATACAACAAATGTAAGCCAGGTTAAGGAACTCTTAGCAATGAAGTAATCAAAAGCGTAAAAGTATTATTAAAGTATTAACCGAATGCATTAGCCTGAAGTTCGCTGCGTGAAGTAGCGGCGCTAACATTCAAAAAAAGTAAAACTATGCCAAGATCAGTAAATCATGTTGCTTCAAAAGCAAGAAGAAAGAAAATTTTGAAATTAACCAGAGGTTACTTTGGTGCAAGAAAGAATGTATGGACCGTAGCTAAAAACACTTGGGAAAAGGGTTTGACTTACGCGTTCCGTGACCGTAGAAATAAGAAAAGAAACTTCCGCGCTCTTTGGATACAACGTATCAACGCTGCTGCACGTCTTGAAGGAATGTCTTATTCTAAATTGATGGGCGGTCTGCACAAAGCCGGTATTGAAATAAACCGTAAGGTTTTGGCTGATTTAGCTATGAATCACCCGGAAGCTTTCAAAGCTGTAGTTGCAAAAGCAAAAGCTGCTTAAGCATCAATAGTTTACGAGTTACAAAGTGTCAGTTACTAAGCTAGTAACTGGCACTTTTCTTTTGTTAGGCAGATGAAAGGGAATAAAAAAAATGTTAGTTGGCAAACAAAATCCTTTTTTTTCTTGTTAGTTTCATGTATTCTTATTACATTTGTGATACTAAAATATTAGCCGTATCGACTGGATCGGGAAACTCTTCAAATTAATCTGATGCACCGAGAAAGCTTCGTTCTTCAATGGCGGGCCACATCCTTCGGGACAGCTTTAAGCCGGTGGATTACAAAGAGGGCGAGCGCTCAAATCTTGTTCTATCAGAGTTTCATCACATCGTCGATGCGGCTTTTTTATATACTTTTCTATGATATTCTATTTCTCCGGTACAGGTAATTCTAAATGGATTGCAAATCAGCTTTCCAAAGAGCAAAAAGAAGAATTGGTTTTTATTCCCGATGCGTTAAAGAACAGAACGTTTGAGTTTTGTTTGCGGGAAGATGAAAAGATCGGTTTTGTATTTCCTATCTATTCGTGGGCTCCTCCTGAAATCGTACTTAATTTTATTCGGCAACTCTCTTTAAAGGGGTATAAAAGACAATATTTGTTTTTTGTTTGTTCCTGTGGGGATGATACCGGGCTTACGCAGCAGGTGCTGGAGAAGGCTTTGAGTCATAAAGGCTGGAAGTGTCATGCAGGCTTTTCTGTGACTATGCCCAATAATTATGTGTTGCTTCCCGGTTTTGACGTAGATAAGAAAGAACTGGAGGAGAAAAAGCTGGCAGATGCTATTCCGACTCTCAATCAAATAAATGCTTCGATAAGTAGGAGAGAGGAGTTGTTTCTTTGTCATGAAGGGAGTATTCCTTTTATTAAGACGAGGATTATCAATCCTTTATTTAATCGCTTTCAGATGTCTCCCGGGAATTTTTATACTACGGATGCTTGTATTGGATGTAAGCGTTGTGAGAAGAGTTGTCCGGTAGGGAATATTATGATGATGGGCAGAAAGCCTGTTTGGGGGATGGATTGCACCTCATGCCTGGCATGTTATCATGTTTGTCCGCAGCATGCGGTGCAATATGGGAAAAGAACGAAAGATAAAGGGCAGTATTTCAATCCTAATTAATCTACTCGCCAATTAATCTACTCGTCTTTGATTTTAATGCAGCAATTGGATAAATCTTCAATGATAGCTAGGCTTTCTACTCTGACGCCTTGCTCCTCAAGTTTTTTACGCCCATTTTGGAAGGCTTTTTCAATAATGAATCCCATTCCTACCAAGTTTGCTCCGGATTGCTTGATGAGGTCGATAATGCCTAATGCGGCATTGCCATACGCGAGGAAGTCATCCACGAAAAGAACATTGTCATTTGGAGTGAGGAAATCGGCACTGATAACGACTTCATAATCACGATCTTTGGTGAATGAGTGCACGGTGGTGCTTAGTGCATTCTGAATGGTTTTAGGAGACTTTTTCTTTGCAAATACAACTGGTAAATCCATCAGGTAGCCTGTCATGATAGCCGGGGCGATGCCGCTGGCTTCGATTGTCATAATCTTATTTACGTTTGTGGCTGCAAAACGACGGACAAACTCGACTCCGATTGATTTCATCAGGACAGGATCCATTTGATGATTAATAAAACCGTCTACTTTCAGGATACCTCCTTCGTAGCATTTTCCGTCTTGCAGAATTCTTTTTTTAAGTAATTGCATGCTGTATGATATTAATTAATAATGTGCTAATATTCCATCCCGCATGGTGAAAACGGCGGTTGGTATATTAGCACATGGATATTTGAATCGTTACTTGTTGTCTCTTAAGTCTTTCACCCGGACGGCTTTTCCTTCGCTTTGAGGGAGAGAGCCTTTCTTTACCAGTTTAACTTTAGGAGTCACCAATATTTCATCCTTCAATTGGCGGGTAATATCCTTGCGGATCTTCTCCAGTTCAATATAATTGTCGGTAGAAAGGTCGCTTAATTCTACTTCGACGATCATTTCGTCTTGGTTGTTGACAGTTTCCAGCGTAATCAGGTAGTTGCTGCCTAATTCGGGGAATTGTACGAGAATCTTTTCTACCTGCATCGGGAAGATGTTTACTCCCTTGATAATGAACATATCATCACTACGTCCCTTGATACGGTCGATACGGATATGGGTACGGCCACATGGGCATTTTCCGGGAAGAATACGGGTTAAATCGCGGGTACGATAGCGAATTAACGGCATCATTTCACGATCGAGAGTCGTAAGTACTAATTCTCCGATTTCTCCTTCCGGAACAGGTTCGCCTGTTTCCGGATCGATAATTTCTACCAGATAACAGTCTTCCCAGAAGTGCATTCCATTCTGTTCCTTACATTCGAAGGCAACACCGGGACCGTTCATCTCTGTCATGCCGAAGCTGTTGTAGGCTTTTACACCCAGCATTTTTTCTATTTTCCGGCGTTGTTCGTCGGTATGGGGTTCGGCGCCGATAACCAGGGTTTTCAGTGTGGTTCCTTTGGGATCGAGTCCTTCTTCCTGGAAGACTTCTGCAAGGCGGATGGCATAGCTGGGGATAGCATGTAAAGCGGTAGTCTTAAAGTCGTTGATGAATTTAATCTGTCGTTTACTGTTTCCTGCAGCGGCAGGGACTGTCAGGCAACCCAAGCGTTCTGCACCGTATTGGAAGCCTAAACCTCCTGTAAACATACCGTATCCGGAGCTGTTTTGGAAAACGTCAGTCTTGCGTATTCCTACTGCATACAGACAGCGGGCTACCAGGTTGGCCCAGGAATCGAGGTCGTGTTGTGAGTGAACGATAACAGTCGGGTTTCCGGTGGTACCACTGGAAGAGTGAATACGTACACCATCATTGCTCATATCACCTGCCACCAGTCCGAACGGGTAGTGGGCGCGCATGTCAGATTTGGTAGTGAAAGGTACTTTGCGGATATCATCCAATGACTGTATGCTATCTGCCGTGATGCCATGTTTGCTGAAAACTTCTTTGTAATATGGAGCGTTCGCAGCTATATTAATTGTTTTTTTAAGCCGTTGAAGCTGCAATTCCTGCAACTTCTCCCGGCTCATGGTTTCTAATTCTTCTTCCCAGTATTGTGTACTCATGGTAATGCCTTTTATTGCATCAGCTTTTCCGCAATTTCTTTGCCGGCTGCCAATGCTTTAAGATTCATTTCTACAATTGCTTCTCCCTTGCGCTGGAAGATTTCACGGATGCTGTCTTGCACTTTTTCGTAATCAATGCCCAGGAATGGGATTGTTGCTCCCAGTAAGACAATGTTGGCAACGCGGGCGGAGCCTACTTCTTTTGCCACTTTATCTACGTTCAATACTATCTTATGAGGCAGTTTGTTGATTTCTGCCATCACTTTGTCTGTTTCCGGATAATTGGGGATGTTGACAAACGGAGTTTCGTTAGTCACCAACCAGCCGGTAGGGCTAAGGTAGGGGAGGTAACGCAATCCTTCCATCGGTTCCAATGAGATGATGAGATCACATTTGCCTGATGGGATCAGGTCTGAAGCAATCGGCTGGTCGCTGATACGGAGATTGGATTGGACATCTCCTCCGCGTTGACTCATTCCGTGCACTTCCGCTTGTTTCATGTATAATCCTTCTTTCAAGGCAGCTTTGCCGATTACTGTGGCAATGGACAGAATTCCCTGTCCGCCGACTCCTGATAATATAATGTCTTTTTTCATGGCTTACTTACTTCTTTTTTTGCGTGCTAATGTCTGGATACACTCTCTGCGTGGGATAATGACAGATACACCACGATATTCGATTTCTTCGCGAATGATTTGCTTCATTTCCTCATAGTTCTTCTTCAATGGAGTAACTACACGGATATGGGCCGGATCTACTCCGATACCTGCACAGATCGCTTCGATGCGTCCGGTTCCGGCAGAATCCTGTCCACCTGTCATGGCGGTGGTTTCATTGTCGGAGATGACGATGGTTACACTGGCGTTCTCGTTCACGCAATCTAACAGTCCGGTCATTCCGGAATGGGTGAACGTTGAGTCGCCGATGACAGCTACAGCCGGGAAAAGACCTCCGTCAGCGGCACCTTTTGCCATCGTAATGGAAGCACCCATATCCACGCATGAATTAATTGCATTGAAAGGAGCATTTGCACCTAATGTATAACAGCCGATATCGCTGAATACTTTATGAGATGGATATTCTTCTTTCAGAACTTCGGTCAGCGTGATATACATATCGCGGTGTCCGCAGCCTTCGCAAAGTGCAGGCGGGCGCATTTCTACAACAGAAGGAATACCGAATTCCGATTTATTCTCTTTACCTACGGCACGGGCTACAGAGTCCGGATTTAACTCTCCGTCCTGTGACAGAGTACCGTCGAGGCGTCCTTTTACTTTAACGCCGATACCCAGATAACCTTTCAATTGTTTTTCTACAAAGGGTTGTCCGTCTTCCAGAACTAGGATTTCGTCACAAGACTCGATCAATTGATGCAATTGTTTTTTAGGCAATGGATATTGGCCGATCTTGAGTACCGGATATTCGCAACCTTCCGGATAGTTTTCCATCAGATAATTGTAACCGATACCACAAGCTACGATTCCCAGCTTTTTGTTAGGACCGTCTGTATATTTATTATAGGGCGATTCTTCTGAAGCTTTGATAAATTCGTCTTGGCGGGCAAGCAATACTTTGTAGCGTTTGCGGGCATTTCCCGGCAACAAGATGAACTGACGCGGATCTTCGCTGAAAGAGATGCTGTTCTGCGGCTTTTGCTCTTTGCGTTCTACTCCTGAACGGGAGTGTGCCAGGCGGGTTACCATACGCATCAGGATCGGTTCGCCTACTTTTTCAGAGAATTCGAAACCACTGTATACCATATCATACGCTTCCTGCTGATTGCTTGGTTCGTACATCGGTATCAGTGAGAAGTCTCCGTAGAAACGGCTGTCCTGTTCGTTCTGCGAGGAGTGCATACTGGGGTCGTCTGCGGCTATCACAATCAATCCGCCTTTCACGCCTGTGATGGCAGAGTTGACGAAACAGTCGGCAGCTACATTCATACCTACGTGCTTCATACAAACTAATGCCCGTTTACCTACGAAAGACATACCCAACGCAGCTTCCATCGCTGTTTTTTCATTGGCACACCAACGGTTGTGTATATTCTGTTCGGTCGTTATAGGGGCCATTTGAATATATTCCGTAATTTCAGTTGAAGGAGTACCCGGATAGGCATAAACGCCTGAAAGTCCGGCATCCAGTGCAGCTTGTGCAATGGCTTCATCGCCAAGTAAGAGTTGCTTGCTCATATCTATTTCTTTTATTTAGTGTTGATCACAGTTTGTTAATCTATCGGGCAAAGATAGGCTTTTCCGTTCGTTTTATCACAAATTTACCTGAAAATCTTTCTTTCATTCAGGGCTTTCCGGTATTTTCTTGCATTTGCCATGTGGTCGGCGTAATTGGAGGCAAAGTTGTGAGTACCGGAAAAATCTTCTTTGGCGCACATGTAGATATAGTTATGTTTGGTATAGTTCAACACGCTGTCTATTCCCTTTTTAGAGGGAATACGGATGGGACCCGGAGGTAATCCGGTATTTATATAGGTATTATAGGGAGAATTGACTTTTAAATGCTCGTTGGTAATTCGGCGCAGGCCAAAATCCTGCAGGGCAAATTTGATAGTGGGATCTGCTTGCAAGGGCATATCTTGATGTAACCGGTTGATATACAATCCGGCTACCATTGGCTTTTCTTCGTTGTTGTTGGTCTCTTCTTCAACGATGGAAGCAAGTGTGCTGACTTCTTCCGGTGTCATGCCGATGGCGGTAGCTTGTGACAGGCGGTCTTTATTCCAGAAGCGTTTGTGTTCGTCCTTCATTCGTTTGAAGAATTCGTCTACGCTTATGTCCCAATATACCTGATAGGTTTCCGGTATGAAAAGGCTGGGGAGTGTTATGTTGGTATATCCCATTTGAGCTAGGAAAGTAGAGTCGAACAGTTGGCTTGCGATTTCGGCAGAGTCTATCATGAGCTGCTTGCCGATGCTTCGTGCCAATCGGTCTAATGTCCGGACGCTTCCGATAGTAAGGTTCATAGGTTCCTGATAACCTCTGGAAAAACGGCTATATACATGATAAACATTGTCATTGGGGCGAATGGCATAACGACCGGTGTGGATATTCTGATTGAAATCCTTGTATTTTGCCATCCACTGGAATCCGGTGAACTTATTGACATGCCCGAATTCTTTTATTTTATGGTAGATAGAATCGGCAGTATCATCCCGGTCTACATAAATATATACGGTTTTAGATGGGTGAAATTGGGGGGCAAACAGATAATAATAAAAGGTGCCTCCGGCAACTGCACAAAGGAGGAATGCTCCGATTAGAATTGATAGTAGAATATTTCTCTTTTTTTTCTTCATCTTTTGAGGTGTATTTAAAAAGTTCGTCAAAGATAAAAAGAATTTGGATAGGAGTGTTCTCTTTTTAGGATGAATCATAAGGCGACTACATCAAAAGTATATTTCTTTCGGTGCGATTGTGAATTCATTCTTTCACGTTACGTCTGCCTTGCTTGATTTATTCAGCTGCTTATTGTGCTGCTTGGCATTCATTGCAATTATCTTTTTGTTTCCAGCGTAGTTCCATTATTTCCATATATTGTGGGACTATTTTCCCGCAATATGAGAGAATGTTTTCCCATAAAATAAGAGAATACTTTCCCACAATATGTGGGACTAAGACAATCTCTTGACGTTACAATGTGAAACCATTGAGAGTAATACAACAACTCCCTTTTATTGAAGTGAGAGTCTGTTTGTAACTAGAATGCCATTGGCACAGGAAAATGAATTCATTTCAGCGAAACGAGTTTTGCAAGTTAGTTCGGCCACAGAGAATAATTAATGTCTGCTTCTATTTTGTTTTCTATCTCATCGGGCAGAGGCGCAAAGAAATCCATGTTAGTCAGACTCTCAATGCTATCTATTGTTACTGCATAGGATGATAGAGGTTCTACCGCCTGCTCATTGTTGAATAAGAAACCGATAGCCCGCATCGGCTTGACAAAAGGAGAAAGGACTACTTTAAAAAACTTTTGAGGTACTACGACTTTATTCTTTCCGATTGTTTTGGGATGTTTTTCTATGATAGGTCCACATATAATAATAATGGCGCTGTCCGCTATGGCCCAATTCCGGATCTTTTCTTCCAGGTTTTTCCATCCTCTTCTATTTAGTTGTGGGTGTTGTGGACACATATTGCTGAAATAGAATGATTCTTTCATGGCTTCAGGGCTCCATTTCATATCTGCGGCGGGAGCCATATGACCTTTGTCATATCCTGAACGGGTGTAGTCAGTATTGGTTGCAATCGGGCCTGTCACTAATGGGTCGGCAATAAAACGATTGCCTCTTTTTTCTTTTCCTTTGGTTTCTTCCCGGGTTAATTCGTAAGAGACCCAGTTGGGTATTTTTAAATCTTTGTTATATGATACGGTATATCCGCTATGCCGGATTATTTGTTCTTGCCGGGGAACTAGTGATATAGGTGTCTCCAGATCTTTACCGGGTGGAATTTGAAAGGAAGTATCAGTTTGCGGTTCGTTATTTTTCTGGATATTAATCTGCTGGCAATACAAATAAACACCAAAAAGAATAGGAATGAGCACAATAATGGCGATGATACATCCTAATCTATTATTAGAGTGTGATTTCTTTTTGAATAGTTTTCTGTTTTTACCTTTTTTATTTCGATTCATTGATTGGCTGGTGATGACAGGTTTGTTTTATTCTTCTTTTCTCATGCTGAATTCGCAACCGCAATATTGTTGGTTGTAAAAGTTGTATTCTTTAATGATGGCAATACGTCGCTCGCTAAGTCCCCCTTTCCGCCAATTCTGTTCCCAGTACGTAACATCCGGGTAAGAGGCGGTAGCATATTGTCCGGCTTCATTGATCTGCTCCAGACTTTTCCAACGGCTGGAGGCAAGTGTCGTGGTAATTACAGAGAAACCATGTTCGTGTGCGTAACGGGCTGTCTCCAATAAACGCAGTTTAAAACAACGCAGGCAACGTCCTCCTCTTTCAGGTTCCTGCTCCATTCCTATTATGTGACATCGCCAGTTTTCATGATCGTAATCAGCATCTATGATCTCCAATCCCAATGATTGGGCATAGCGCGTACATTCTTCTTTTCTTATAATATACTCTTCCTGCGGATAAATATTAGGATTGCAATAATAAATAACGGGGGTGATATGATGTTGCATCATACATTCAATAATGGCTGATGAACAAGGAGCACAACAAGTATGAAGCAAGACTTTATCGGCTCCTCCCGGAACTTCGAGTTGGAATTTCTTTTTCATGCTGTAAAGTTAGTACATATTTACGATACGAGTCAATGGTTTATGTTTTATTCAGAATAGTTTTTTTAGTATCTTTGTCCACTCAAGTTTATAACAGAACAATAATGAATGAATTAAATTGCGGGCAAGAAGAGCAATATGCAGGCCCGGAGAAGAAAAAAAGTACCTCGAAAATTGTAAAGAGAACTTTAGTTGTGGCTGCATTAGCTTTGGCGGTATATGTTGTATATTCCGTAGTTTATTTATTTGTTTCGCCTGATCGTAATATTCAGCAAATCTATCTGGTTCCCGAAGATGCTGCGTTTATCATTCAATCATCGGCTCCGATTGAAGATTGGGAAAAGTTTAGTGGAAGTGAAACATGGCAATGTCTGAAGAAAGCGAAATCTTTCGAGGAAGTAACGGAGAGTGTAGAGAAGCTCGATTCGGTAGTCAAAAGCAATAAAGTGTTGTTGTCGCTTGTTGGTGAACGGGATATGCTTATTTCGCTTCACAAGACCCGTGCCACAAAGTGGGATTTTCTGCTGATTCTGGATATGCAGAAAACATCGAAAATGGATTTATTGAAAGACCAGGTGGAAACCGTATTGGTCATGAGTGGCTTTACTGTCACCAACCGGATGCATAACGGCATTAATATCCTTGAAATGCGTGATCCCGAAACAAGGGATATTTTCTATATTGCTTTTGTGGATAATCATTTGGTAGGATCTTATACGTCCGGGCTTGTCGAATCGGCTATTGATTCGCGTAATAAACCCAAAATCGGACTTGACCAGTCTTTTATTGAAACGGAGAAGTTGGTTTCCGGTAAGGGGCTTGTCAGAGTCTTTATTAATTATGCGCGCGTACCTCAATTCATGTCTATTTATCTGGGGGCAAGAAACGAATACATTGATCTGTTTAGCAATTCTATGAATTTTGCCGGACTTTACCTAAATACGGATAAGGAGCGGATGGAAGTGAAAGGGTATACGTTGAGAAAAGATTCTGCCGATCCTTATGTCACTGCTTTATTGAATTCGGGAAAACATAAAATGAAAGCGCATGAGATTCTGTCCGGGCGGACGGCTCTTTATACCAATATAGGTTTCAACAACCCGGTAACTTTTGTAAAAGAGCTGGAGAATGCGATGTCGGTTCATAATAAACAATTGTATGATTCTTATCAAAGTTCCCGGAAAAAGATTGAAGGGCTATTCGGGATATCTTTGGAAGAAAACTTTTTGAGTTGGATGTCGGGAGAATTTGCTATTACGCAATCCGAACCGGGGTTGTTGGGGCATGACCCAGAACTAATTCTGGCTATCAGAGCTAAAAGTATAAAAGATGCCCGTAAGAACATGGAATTAATAGAAAAGAAGATTAAGCGGCGCAGTCCGGTTAAGATAAAGACGGTCAATTATAAAGATTTCGAGATTAATTACGTCGAAATGAAAGGCTTTTTCCGCCTGTTCTTTGGAAAACTATTTGATAAATTTGAAAAGCCATATTATACTTATGTCGATGATTATGTAGTTTTTAGTAATAAGGCTGCGTCTTTGCTCTCTTTTGTGGAAGATTACGAGCAGAAGAATTTATTGAAAAATAATCCGGGATTTGAAAATGCGCTTTCCTATTTAAAGTCAAGTTCTACCATTTTCTTATATACGGATGTGCACAAGTTTTATTCTCAACTGAAACCTATGATGAATCCTGCCACATGGAATGAAATACAATCCAATAAAGATATTCTGTATTCGTTTCCTTACTGGACTATGCAGGTTATAGGAGATGGACGGTCAGCTTCTTTGCAATATGTGATGGATTACAGTCCATATCAACCGGAGGAGGTTGTTGCCATTGCTACCGATGAAGATGATGAGGAAATGAACGAAGATGCTGAAACTGAAAAAGAACAGATGAGCGAATTGAAGCGTTTCTATGTCGAAAAGTTTGAAGGAAACGTTTTGAGGGAGTTTTATCCGGAGGGAGCGTTGAAGAGTGAAGTGGAAGTAAAGGAAGGAAAACGTCACGGTCGTTACCGTGAATATTATGAAGATGGGACATTGAAGCTTCGTGGAAAGTATGCAAATAATAAACCGAAGGGGACATGGAAGTACTATACCGAGGACGGAAAATTTGAGCGCAAAGAAAAGTTCTAGATTACGTCAACAAAAGTTGATTTAAAAATTATGCTCAAAAAATAATCGGATTCTTTTTGTTTTCTCAAATAAAGCTGTAATTTTGCACGCCGTAAACGAGAAACAAACGCCGCTATAGCTCAGTTGGTAGAGCAACGCATTCGTAACGCGTAGGTCGCCAGTTCAAGTCTGGCTAGCGGCTCTCAAATGGGAACCTATTAATTGTCTTATATTTAGCGGTTTAGGTTCCCGTTTTTATGTACTAGTTCTTCAATATATAGATTAAAAAAAAGGAAAAATTGTCCAGTGGTGGACAAAAAAACTTATCCAAAACTTATCCTTTAAATTTTAATCTATTATGGCAACTCTTAAACTTACAATTTTCAAAGCAAAAGTTTTAAAGGACGGGAGGCATAAAATAAGAATAGCCGTATGTCATAAGAAAGAGACATGTTATATTGTAACACGTTTCATTATTGATAACTTGTCGCAGTTTAAGGATGGACAAGTAACAAAGCGTCCTGATGCTTCAATTATTAATTCCAAGCTAAGAAGCATGATGAATGATCTACAGGATAAATTGGATGAAATAAACCATCAATCACTTTATTCTTGTAAGCAAATTAAAGATATGCTTATATCTGGCTTGGATTCGAAAGGAAAGCATAATATTACTTATCAAAAGGCTTGCAGTGATTTTATAAGTGAACTGAATTCTGAAGGAAGGGAAAGTTATGCTGTATTAATTGAAAGAAGTTGTCGATATTTTACGGAGTTCACTAGGGGAGAAATACCTATGTCAGATATAACTCCAAATATGATTGAAGGATTTTCAAAATACTTGAAAACAAAAAGGAACATAGGGAATACAACAATTGGGATGATGATGTCTCAAATAAAAGCTGTTATTAATAGAAATATAAATTCAGGTTATGTCAGATATGATATACATCCATTTGTGAGCAAGAAAATTCCTAAATCTCCAGTTCGCGAAGTTGATATATCTTTGGAAAGCCTTAATATAATAAGGTGCAGTAATCCAAAAGAGAAAAAATACATTGTTGCAAGGGATGTGTTTATGCTTTCTTTTTATTTAGGCGGAATGAATTTAATAGATATAATGAATACTCGTTTTGTTAATGACAAAGTAGATTATGTCAGAATTAAAACGAGGCTTAAAACGGAAGCCGAACAGCATTGCCTACTTCCAATTACTGAACCTGCAAAGATGATAATAGATAGGTGGATAGATAATAAGACAAAAAAACTGGATTTTGGATATAAATTTTCGTATCATAATTTTTCAAGGTATACATGCCGATCTCTTGCTACATTAGCAAAGGATTTGGGAATAAAAGAAAAGGTAGTCTTTTATTCTGCTAGAAAGTCGTTCGCTCAATATGCTTTTGATTTAGGAATACCCGATAATGTAATAGACTATTGTCTTGCTCATTCAGACAAGGGTAGGGGAATTGTCAGGTATTACACAAAAACTCGGTTTAAGCAAGCTGAAATAGCTATAAATAGGGTTATTGATTATATTAATAATCCTGATAAATACAAGGAATATATTGAAATGAAAGCCGATATAATGATGATGAAAGGGTAGGGGAAGGCAGCTTATCCGGCTGCCTTTTCTATCTCAATTCAACAGGTTCATCCTCCCATGTTAGTTTTCGGCAAAGGTATAAAAAATCCCGGTATATCTAATACACCGGGAGGATTCCATTTTAAAGAGGCAGTTATAAATGGAAGGAGCTATTCACCAAACATATAATCCTCAAAGTACAAGAGATTCCTTTTATTGAGGATCATGTACGCCATATATTTTGGCGGGGAGAGTAAAAGAAGGGAGTCCTGTGCGGACAATCATATTTTGAATATACTCTCTAAAATAAGGCCAGATAAATACTGATAAACTTATCTCTTTAAAAACATCAAAGAAATCTTTTGTTATTGTGACCTCTTTTAATTTACTATATCTGACTTTAAACTCTCCAGATATAGTAAATAGTTTCTCCGCATTTTCTTGCTCGCCAATTATACCATCAAACTTAAAGGAAGCTATAAAACAAGCATTACTTTCAGATTCAGAAAACGAGTATTTATCTTTAAAATTTAAATTGATAGAACCTCCTTCTGATACACACTCAAACACCTTAACATTCCCATCCGATAGAAATATATTATCTAATTTTATGGAAGTTAATATTGAAGAATATTCTTCTGGGGTAATTTTATTTTTCATATTTATATAACTGATTTAAATTCGGTATGTTCATAAAAACGAGATTGAGTAGCATTACAAAACAAGGTATTTGTTTTGTAATTAATTGAATTAAGGTTCCTTAAAATCATATCATTTTGGGCAGTAATCTTTTCATCAATCTCATCTATTTTTCTTTCACATTTCAATGAAACATCATGTTGTCCAATTCCGTATGCTAATAATTGATTAACATAAGAATTGAGGGAAACACCATTCATTTTAGCTTGTTGTATCAACGAAGAATGAACCCATGAGGATGTTCTAACTGAAAATGTACCACTTGAATTTTGCTCCTCATTTACAACTTCAGGGATAGGCTCTCCTTTTTCATACAACATTTCTATAAAAGCATCTTTTTCTTCAATAAAACTATTTAAAGCAGATACTTTATCTTCTCCTATCCCATGACATGCATTTAAACCAAGCTCATTGCAGTATGCAACATACCACTTTTCGCCATCAAGTTCTTCTTTTTTAATAATAACATTGTACTCCAATGATTTGTAGTACTGTAAATCTTTTCGTGACATAATTGTATTGGGTTAGTGAGTTATTGCTTTTTCTTTATCCTTATTATTTCAATTAACACCGGATAAAGATACTGTTTAAAATTAGTCCTCTTTATTAGGACTTCATTGCCACCTTTATGAACAACGTGTACTCCAAAATATTTGCCAGGTGTTGGAGCTAAAGGGTGATAAAATCTTTCCATAGAACCACGTGGGCTATCTTGTAATTTTGCTCCAAGAAATTCCGCAATCTTAACCACATGATTAAAAGGCAGATCCACCACAGGTGCACTATAAAGATTTTCTAGTTCTTTTTCCGCATCCTCAATAGTGGTATCATCCGTTATTTTTAACTTAAATTTTATATAAAACCGAATTTTGGTTGCAAATATAATACCAATATTCCAATTTATAACAGAAAAAAGATAAAAAAAGTTCTTTTTCTTACTCTATTTATACTTATATTCTTTATAAATATATATAAAAATCCCCAGCTACATAGCCAGGGACAAACACAAAGATATAACCCTTGCAATAATCGCAAGAGGAATCAGCCAGTACAACCACCTTTCTAGGCGTTCCATAGCATCACCAGCAGAAGCCGGCAGAAATCCGAGTGATACCGGTCGTCGGCCTGTGAAATCAAATCATCTATGTAGTCTTTTTCTCTCATTTTCGACTGTTACATATATTCCTGCCAAAATGCCCCTTAATATCTTCGACATAAGTTTTTCCTGCAATGTTCACATAAGAAGTTCTTCGCTATCGGGAACATCTTCTGACCTACCTCACCGGAAAGATATTGGGCTTCCTCCCCGTATGGATCAATATTGAATGCTTGTGAGATATGCCGGCACAAGTGCCCTTTTTCGTGGTCCCATGAGTTTTGGAACTCTCCCGGGGAAGAAGTGAGAGCAATTACCATCACAGTCTCACGCTCCTCAAAGTCCGAATAAGTAAGACCGGTATTGAGGGCCCCGGAAGATAGGTTTCTGTATGCCTGTTTGAAATCTTCCCCTCTACAACCGATACGGTGAAGTTCGCACAGAATCTCACTGGTCCAGTAAGTCGTTACGGCATAATACACCCTAACTCTCCAATCATATTTCGGTATGTAGAAATCCTGGACTATCATAATCAGAGCATATCATCCCACATTATAGGTGTGCCACTTCCGATACAATCCGCATAGAAACGGGTAAAAGGAAGTCCGTCATACCCGTCTGGATCATCTATGTAATCCTTCAAGAATAATGCCAAACGGGATTCATCTGTAATGGAGCTCTTATAATAATCAGCTTTCGCCATATTGGCTACATATACGCAATCGTACCCGGCATCTTTCTCCAGTTTAATTCCGTATTTTTTCAGAAGCTCCTCCACCTCTTCCTTTTTGATCGGAACGAGTTTTTCCTTCTGCTTGGTAGTCTTGTTCTCAACTTCCATTTTAGAAACAGCCCATTCGCACATCTTCTTAGAGAAGTGCCAGCCGTATAATGACAGATAATTTTTCATTGCCGGCGGCATCTTGTCATACGTATCTAGTCTTTGTCCCATAATAATTGCTTTATTAGAATAAGAGGGGATTTCTCCCCTCATACGATTAATAGAACTCACCGTTTGAGCGTCTGCGTCTGCGCTCTCCCATATCTCCGTACATAGGGGATTCCGGGAAATAACCCGGCATACGACGCTCGTTCATGCCATCGCTGTCGTAGTGTCCATTCTCACGGAATCCCATTCCACCGCCACGCATTTCACTCATGGCCTTCTCATAACCATGACGACAACCTTCACGATAAGCTTCTTCGATTTCGCTTTTTCCTCTCATTCCGAAGTCACGATCATATCCATCATGCTCTTCTCTAATTGTCCACATTCCCATATTATTTACTGTTTTTAGATGTCTCCTTTGTTCCAAGCTGTTCCATCAGTCGCTTATTCATTTCCATAAGGTCCGCCATATTCTTGCTCATTTCGGACATTTGACCTTTTAATGATGCTATTTCCTGCTCCTGTCTTTGCTTTTCTGCAAATTCAGGGTTAAGAATGGTTAGCATCTTGTCGCAGCCGGCAATCACGCTTTGATGAAAATCTATGCTGTTCAGAATATCAATGCTTTTCTGTTTCATAGATGTAACTTCCGAGTTCATTGCATCACGGGAACAGGATAATACAATATTACCGTTCTGTCCAAAATCCGCAATGTCTCCTCCTGCCGGAAGATTCTGAAAAGTTGTGTTTTGACCACTTATGTTAATTACAATATCCACAACCATTTCCGTCTGGGGAATTTGACCAATAGGAGTAGGCATAGGGTACTTGGGTTTAGGAGCCGAAACACTGACTACTGATCCTATTTCAATATAAGGATTAGCATCCTTATGAAGAATATACAACTGATTATTTGCTCTTAACGATTGAAACATAGTGATTGATTTAATAGGGCTACCGCATTACACGATAGCCCGTGTTTTTACTTACTTTTTGCTGCTACCGCTTCCGAAGTTGGAGCTGCCGGAGTAGTCGGTCTATATCCTCCATTTACCAGATACAATTCGTTTGTATACTTGTTATAATGGATTTCATAGATGCCTGTACCGGCTAGGTTGGCGACTGTTACAGGCTCGTTATTGTAGGCCATCAACGGTCTTGTGTCCCCATTGGTCCCAATCAGTACAGGAAGCGTTGTTGCCGTCCCGGAAGGGATAGACTGGCGAAGATTAACATAGAAACCTCCTACATAGTCCCGATTACGGAACGCATGATTAGGGAGTTCCAATGTCACATTCTCCGTGCCGACCGTTACCGATACAGTAGGCAAGGTGTTCAAGTTCACCCGCCCAATGCTCGGAAACAGAAAGGGGAATCCTGTAAAAAAGTTAGGCCACATAATTACCTCCTTTCTTACCGGATCAACCCCAGTAGTTATTACAACCGCATCCGCTACGTCCGTATGCTGCGTCACCGGCATAAGCACCGAAAGCAGCCGCACGGTAAGTATCCATGTTTACACCGACAATGTTAGGGTATTGAACCGGAACTGTGTTAGGCAACTTGCATTTGATTCCATCAACATCGCTTTGCAATGCTTGCAATCCAGCCGCAAGAGGTGCAATCTGTTGACCTACTGCATTTAAAATTGTAGCATTTTGGTTACGTTGGGAGATTTCAGCAGTAAGGGTTGCCTTTTCCGCAGTAAGAGATGCAATCTTGTCCTGCAATGCCTGATTCTGCATAGCATCCAACTTGGCAATGATAGCCTGCGTATTAGCTGTTGCACTGTCACGCAAAGAAAGCGTATTTTGGTTGGCTGTGTTGACTAATGTATTAGTCTGGTTGCACATTGCAAGCTGGCTCTCATATCCTTGTGTGGCTACAAGCTGCTTCATGTCGCAGCAACAGTTGCAAATTTGAGATGTCAGAGCGTTGTTGCCTTGCATAATTGCAGTAAGGATGCTGTTGGTGTTCTGACCCATTTGGTTACCAAGCCCACAGATTGCCTGTGACACGGAGTTAATACCGGCAAGGATTTGATCGGAAGAAGTGTTCACGGCTTGTGCCAGTGATGCAATGTCGACACCGTTTCGGTTAAGTGTCTGCATAATCATCTCCCTTCCTTCGTTCGCTCCCTGATTATTATTGCCGCCAAAGCCGAAATTACCATTTCCGAAAATAGCTGCAATCACAATAAGCGCAATGATGTCTTGAAAACCACCATTGTTACCAAAGAAACCACCGTTGCCATTGCCGCCTCCAAGCAGACCCATCAGGTAACCGGTGTCAATTCCTCTGTTTTGCAAAGACGGAAGAATAGAAGCAAGCAGGCCGTTTCCTGAAGCCGCTCCACCGTCCTGATTAAAAACGTACGTTCTTTCCATAGAGATTTATACTTTTTATTACGGTCAATATCAACCGCACACAAAAGTATATATTAGCGATATCATAAATCATCACTCATTTTCAAGTGATTTGCGAATATTTTGCAAATATATTGCAATCATTTTGTTTGTATTTTTACGGCTCTCAAAAGTGGATATAAGATAGCGTATACTAGCAGATGTCTTATGAAGTAGAGCGGCTATCTGTTCAGGATACAGACCGTATTCAGTAAGGAAGAATACTACGATAGAGCGAGCATCGACAACCTCGGTCACTTTGGTTGATGAAAGGATTAGTTCTGTTGAAACTTCTGTTTCTTTTCCTACAAGGTTTAGTATTTTGGCAAAAATCTCCGACTTACACATGGTAATTAATTTTTTTGTTGTACTTTTGCCCTTGCCAATCGAATTATACAGAACAAAGAACAAAAGCATGCTGAATAATGTTAAGGATATTATAACCCCTGGCACATCTTCGGCATGCTTTTGTATGTTTAAAAGTTCGATTGGCGTCAACTTTTGTGCTAGGGGTTCTTTTTACTCTGCCCCCAAAAGAGTTACATTTGTTATAATAACCGGCCTTCTACTTACCGGATAAACTTAGTGCTTAGGATTAATTAATGTATCATTTTGCCCTCCTTTCTTGATAAACCTTTTTCCAACGGAAATTGTTATATAGGTAAAACTTAAACTTTTCATACCGGGGAGGTCTGTGAAGATATTAGCCGGTTAATTTCTGGATAACTTAAGCATTAACACAATAGATAGTATTACAATTACGCCAACAGCCCAGCCGCCAAGCTCTATTTTCATTTGTTGCCACCGGGTTAGCTGTTTCTCCACCGGATAAGGGATCTGCACGGAATCGGTCAGCATAACTGTATCTGTTTTGTTAATTGTCAGATACCGGTATTTGTACCGATACTTCTCCTTGTAGACAGTATCTCCCTTTACGAATAGGAATATACTGTCATGCTCATAGATGCTGTCAAAACGGATGCTATCACGTGTCTTATACTCCGTCTTCACAGTCTCTACCGGAACATACTTGATGTTCCGGCAGGATGTGAGACATATTGCCAGCATCAATAGAATGATGTAGAGCAAGTTTTTCATAAAACACTATCGCTTGAAGACCATTCCGAACTTGCCAGCAAAGTATTCAATTCTTCGCCTTCATAAGTAGGATAAGGATATGTAGGTTCAACAGGCGCATCTTCTCCAAGTTCGGGGAGCGTCATAGCAGGTGGAAATAACAAATCATAGTTTGCTACTTTCATTATGACAGACATACCATCCGTACTTACTCTAGGAACTAAATGCAATTCATTCAAATATTCTTGTGGTATTTCGTCTAATACCGATTTAGGCAATACAATATATTTCATTTTATTTTACGATTAAATAAATTACTAAACAAACAATATCAACTAGTATAGGAAAGGTCATTCCTGCAAGAATATCACACCAATCAAATGGAGAACCATATTCTTTGTCTTTATATTCAGCAGACATCATAGATGCTATCGTAGCACCACTAGCTATAACTGCATTAGGTATAATGTCTACACCTAATGCAAAACCTACTACAAGGAAAGTAGAATAGATGATAGCACCCACGTATGAGTGCTTATCTCTATTGCTTTCTTTATACCAAGCTTTTATTTTCTCAATAAACTTTTTCATTCTTGTATAAATATTGGGTTATTTAAATCAATTATCTCGTCTCTTTCCATTAGATTCTTTAGGAAGTTAATCTCTAGTAACGATATGGTTTTCGGATAGAGGATTAGTTTGTAGAATACCATACTGGTATATCCATTACTAAATTTAGCTACTGTAATTCCACTATCATCAGTATTCTCCCCCTTATTAATAGAAGTCCCATTAAAGCTATTGACAGTTTGCCAATTTATTCCATCAGCTATACCTTGTATAGTATTATATTGACCAAAATTAAATTGCCATTTATTTCCATAATCAGCAATAAATGCACCGCCATTAGTTTTATCAGCACCCTTTAACAAAGTTGCTGCATTAGTCGGGATATTTATAATAGTTCTTTTATAAATATAAGTATAATCTGTAAGCACAGGAATATTAGCATTCTTGCTATAATCAGTTATTCCATCATAAGCTAAACCATTTTCATATTCAGGAAGAACTTCAATAGTAATATCACAATCGAAAACTACTTCACCTTCTACCATAGGAGTAATAAATATTCCTACCCAAGCATTACGAGTTAAATCTAACAATGCTTCTGTTGGAGCAAACGATTTAGCTAATTCGTGAGTACCATTACCTAGATACACTAATGTTTCTTCTGTTGCATCTTCTGTGGCTAAATATCTGTAACCAAATTTACTATTTCCTTCAAGACCTTTAATAGTAACTCTAAAAGCAGGTATTTCTTTTATATTAGTTAACGCTCCGTCTTTCTTAACATAACTAAATAATAAACCAGTACCTGCATTTTTAACCATAGTTACATGAATTGTAGTACTAGTAACATCAGAAATATAACTATATACACCTGCAACAACTTCTAAAGTTTTACCAGCACCAAACACAACAGGATAGCCATTATATCCACTCATACCTTCGTAAGCATGATTATAATTAGTTAAATCATAATCACCTATGGCTACACCTCTTTGTTGAATAGTATCTCTATCAGCATCAGAGTTAGTCTTACCGTAAGTATCCCAGTAGTAAGGTGGCAACTCTACCTTAGCTTCAATACCTACATACTCGTTCAGCTCTTTAATCTTATCATCTGTTGAGATGTTGTCGAAGAGCATGAAGTCATATAAAGCATACTTAGCGAAATAATCAGCAGTAGTTCTATTACTAGCTCCAAGAGCAACTGTTTTATTACTAACATCAGGATTTGTAATAGTAATATTATGAATTATATTTTCAAGGCTATAACTTTCTATATATTCATTTCTAATACCATCAATATAAGTAATCCCATTTGCATTTTTTGTTTGATAAGCAATTTTGTTATTTGTAGTATCATTAATACTTATTGGCATAATGGCGAAACTAGTAGTACTACCATTATCTCTTTGGTCGTATATTAGATTTCCTATTGCCTTATTTTGCCAATTAAGTTTAATTAATACTTGCTTACCTGCAATAGTAGGAATAGTAACAAAGTCATCTACACCATCCAACTGGTATGAACCATCTTCATTAACTCCACTTCCTTCTGCATAAGCCGAGTTATGGATAACTCCATTATTACCATGACCGGATATATCAGGAATATATCCTAATATCTTATAGCTAGAGTTAGGAATACGTAGTAGTCTAGGAGATAGGATACACTTTGGTTCATTGTTGTCAATTAGATATTTAAATGGCATATTCCAACTAAAGACCATCTCTTTGGCAACAACTCCGGGGTTAATATTCCAATTTAATACTTCTCCATTATATAATACATTACCTTGCCATTCGTACATATTAGGTAATAAGTTAACTACGTTACCCTTAAACCTAGCACCTACTTTTAGTTTACTTCCCCAACTATATACCTCTTCTGTATCATAATCAATAAGAGTAAATAAAGATGGATATGGTTGAACAATATCTTCGTATCTGATGTACTCGTCAATCGTAATGTTTATCTTTTGAGGGGATTTGACTATCTTTCCCGTAATCTCGTAAACGCCATTGTCACCGGATATGGATATATCACTGATAGCATTGCACGATACCTCCATTAGCTTATCAGAGGTATTTGGCAACGTTACAGTGATGGTAACCATGCTATCTGCAGAGATATATTCTCCGGGATTAACAGAATAGGAAATGGAAGAATAAGGTAGATTACTCTTCACTATCGGTCTAAACTCCACCATATCCGGATACAGCGTACCCAGCTTGTGCTTCTTTAGCTGACGTTCTATGAGGAACTCGGAGAGGGAGTAAGGGAATAGTAACATAGAGTACAGAACTAGTTTAGAGTAGTAAACAAAATTGTTTCCATACCTTCCTGCTATCAACCCAGTACCTGTATTAGTACTACTTCCTTTAAGTATAGGCTTACCATTATATACGTAAGCAGACTGATATACTATTTTCCTGTCTTTCGAGAATATATCGTTTATAACACTCTGATTGTTACCAAAACTAATTGCTTTAATCTCTGTATTGTTTATGAAATCAAACACAAACGGACAGTCAGCAGTTGCTGTTAAATTAGCTATAATAGCTACTTGAGGATCATTCAATCCATTGTAAGCTCTATCAACTACTACAGTATAGTCCTTCAATCCTAAGTCACCAACAAATTGTCCATAATCATTTACTCCGTCAAAGCAGAGAGCACCTGCGTGGGAGGGGATTTGCTCTATTACAAGATTAGACCAATCACCACTATTATTATTTATGTAAAAACCACTAGCAGATGATAGAGTAAATTCTGGGATAGTGTAGACACCGTTATTGATAGTTACAGAAAACTTATCATCTGTACCATTATTATTCCCTATGAATACAAATTCTCTTGGTGCTCCTGATACTTTTACTTTAGTTTCTGAAATTAGTTCGGAAACATTTCTAAAAGTTAGCCATCCATCCGATAAATTAGGCTTTGTACTAGTTAACTTTGTAGAAGTAAAATTCATACCACTATTTGATTTCCACTCCAAGAAATCCATTCCGTACTTTCCGATACCCGAATCTTTATTCCAAGCAATATTGTTCAACTGAATATCCCTACCGTTACCGGAAAAGTCAATCAGCTTGTCGCCAAACTCTGCGTGGTTCTCGTTGGTGATTCCCTGTTTCTTGACATTACACAGTATATCAGGTTTAAGAGTTCTATCCAAGTTGAAATAGGCGATTACCTGATTGATTTGGTCGGTAGTCAGTACTTTGTTGGCGATGATTGTCCAGTACCAAGCGACTTGACTTGCTTCGGTTAATTCACTAATTCTTCCTACAACACTGAATTTAGCATCAAATATTGTTTGTAAACTATTAGTTGACTTAACATAATAATCTGCTTCATCTCCTAATATGTTTTTTATATCAGATTTAGTATTATTAATTAATGACGCACTATAACCGTATATCCCAGTTTTACCGTAATTATAAACATCGCTTCTAACGTGTTCTTTGGAATTACTATTTTCTATATAATTAGTAGTTGCTATGGTATATGTAGAATTTAAATCTATCTGATGAATCATACTAACAACAGTAACCTCATCAGTAATACCCATCTCCTGTACGGTCTTGGTGGAAGTAATCAGGTCGTCGATTCCGTCAGTTACGAATGCGCCATAGTAAGGACTACCTTTATCTGCGTAGCCACTTCCTTCAGTGTAAGCTGCATTGCTGATTACAAACGGATTGTCAGGGTCCACCAAGTTCTTGACTATAGCCCTGTCCGGATCGTCGTTGCTCTTACCGTAGCAGATGCACACAGCTTTCAAGGAGGCTAAGACTTCCGGGTCGATGTAAGGACGGTCGGACGAAGCACGAGAAGGCTTACCGATTCGGTTCAATCCGATCCGGTTAAGCCCTATTGTGTTTAATGAGACTTTATTAAGCATCATTCAGCCTCCGTTAGAATTCCACTTGTTACTTCTGTATAACTTTCGATACGAATTACCTTCGGATAAACCAAGGCGTCAAAATCGTAATCGAATATTTTCCCAGAATCACTTTGGATATATCCCGGAAGAAATACAGGGTCAAAACCTCGGCTTTCGGCTGTCCTCTCATCCATTGATTCTGTTTCACTACCGGTCTTCTGATAGATTCTGATTTCTGATCCGGCAACACGGTCTAAATGAATATTGAAATTGCTGTTGACAACAATTTCTGATGCATAAAGATCCTGACTCGTTATTTGGGTAAATTGTAAATCTGCCATGATTGTTCCTCCTATAAATTATAATTTTAAAACCTGTTTTTTCACATTGCAGCTATCATAGCTAACGTGAACCCATGAGAAGTTCTTCTCATCTATCAGCTGCGTAAAAGGAAGTTCAAGTTCTTGTACGAGATTGAATAGCCTTTTGTTTTCCGATTTTGTATTCGGAGTGCCAACTATATCGGCTGCCATTCCTTTCATGTGTTCGCTGGTCTTACTTCCTCCTACAGCCTTGTTTAATGCTTCGCAACGGTATCCGCTCGTTACAGTGATAGGTTTGCCATAGGCTTCTCGGAGAGGATCAAGAACGTTGTCTATTAAGCCATTCACATTGCATATCAATGCTTTCGGCAGACGGTTGTCGATACCACGCCTATCTGCCGTTTCGCTCTTTACCATTTCGGCTACAGTGAAATACTTTCCCATATATCTTTCCTCCTATAATATCAATGTGCTTACTCTACTATAACCCAATCATTTGCAAACATATCCAACCAATCGGGAATATAGTTTGTAGCAGTAGCACCTTGCATACTATGCGGGTACACAATCAAACATTGAGAATGATAGTGCATTGAGCCATCAGCGTACTTCTTGATTTCCTTTTTAGCAGCATCTGGCAATGACTGCATCTTAGGAACAATATCAGGAGAAATATCACTATCTATTTGTTTAACAATAAACATATCTCCATTTCCCACCCACGCTTTACGTCTAACATTGTATCCTCGTTTGAGAGATTCAAGTGCTTGTCCAAACGTTCCGGTTTCCTCTCCCAACAACTCACCTTCCGTTGCCCCCAAAATATAAGCTGTTTGAATAAGCCCCTCACACTCTTTTGCTTCTTTATTACACGATACTACACTTGCTGCATATTCGGCAGACTTTTCATCTAATGTTTTCATTTTAATTTATAAGATTAATGTTAATACTCCCAACGCCAGACCCACGCAATCACAGATGATGTCTTTAATTGAAAACTCTGTTTTCTTGAAGTATTTGTCGTATACTTCCTTCAGAACGAAAATCACGACGGTTATAATGATTGCTTCCCATAGTGGCGTATATTTCGATAGCCACATTACCAAGTTCTGGCACACTATAATGTGAGCCATGCCATCTATGCCGATCTTGGATAGAAGCTTGCTGGCTAATGCGCTGATTTTATTTATGTGATTCATCACCCTTTACTTCTTTATTGTTGTTAAGCCTATCAACCAAACTATTAAACTTCCCATTAACATAAATCCCAATCCCAAATATACTGCCAGCATATATCAGACATTGAGCAAAAAACCACAATACACTGTCATGAATCTGACCTAACGGCTCTACAACAAAACCTGCAACGGATAATCCGACTCCAGCAAACAACATTCCCACTGCGGTCCATACTTGTATATCTTCTTTTGTATTCTTTTTCATACTAAACAGGTTAGATAAACGGTCAACAATGAAATTACCTCAATCCAGAACATCGGCTTTCTCTTTATGAAGTCGGAGATGAAGTTACCGGTCCAGTGCTCACTCATGGAGATAGCCATGTACGCAATGAATCCAGCCCATAACAATAACCAATACCAAGAATTGCAACCTACCCATATCTGGGAGAAGATTAAAGACATAGCAGCACCGATACAATGGGCGGTTTTCTGGCTTCCTTTGAAATTGGGAGATACACCCAATACAATCATCCCGACAACCGAAAGGAATACAAGAAACTGGCTGTTTTCCGTACTTGCTTCAAATGCTGCCGGAAGAAGCAATGCACCGGAGCCGATCATGCACAAACCGAACCAAAACTTATGCGTCAGGGCATAGTAGGTGTCACTGATAGAGTAAGGAATTTCCTCCATCTTTTTAATCATTGCAAAGACGTAGCCGGCAATGAGGATGAACGACATTAATACTAGTAGAATCATAGCTTTATCTGTTTATAGTTTATAATACAAAATTGAGTTTCTCCGGATAACCGGTTTTATAATTATAGTAATTAACCTCTTCTTTGCTAAGCAAATTTTTCACGGCTGCAATATGAGCCTGTGTAGTATTGTAGCAATCAAGAGCGTATAATTCTAATTGGTCAAGCATATTTAAAGCGTCATTTACGGGAATTACATACTTCTCCGCATTGTACCACAAAGTAGTATATACCCGGCCCGCTTCTTTTTCTATGTTTATTGAGTTGACTAATCCTACACGGGTGTCTTTATCCAGCCATATTTGTTTTCCGTCCAGCGTCAAGGAGTTTACAGCATCCGACTTGTCGTAAGCGTTGATCTCTGCGATCTTTATCTCTTTCAATTCATCAATGGTGTACTCATGCTCAACCAATACCGGGTAACCGCTTTCGTTCTCCTTGATTTCTTTTCCGGATGATTGACCGTCAAGCAATTCCTGCCAGTACTCCACCGATATTTCTACTGCTCCTTCTTGTGGTTTATCATAGAAACCATTTTTCCAATATATTTTTCCCATAATATTACCTCCTTATTTCCATCTACCAATTGCAAACCATGTAAAATTCCAGCTAGTCCAAACAATAGCCGGAGTTGAATTTATTCCACGGGTGAGAACTCTACAATATGATGTATATTTACCATTAAGGTCATACCCCGGAGCATATATAAAAGATTCACCTGTATTATTTACTGCTCCAGTGAAATAAATGTTATAATCAGTATTATAGAAACTGGTAGGAAAATACAGATTAATTGCCCCCCCGGTTGCTCCGACTCTTGTCCCCCACTGTATCAAAAGCCCATTATTGAACTTGGCATAACCATTTGCTCCCAAAGAAACCGTCATGGCGTTGGAAAGGTCGGCTTTAGCCAAGTTGGGTATCATTGCCAATAGTTCTTCAATCCTAGCTCCCGAATATTGACTGTTATAATCACTCATAGAACTTACTCTTTATAACGTTAAACGTACTACCGTCAGACAGTAGAAACCGTCCTTCGGTCACTGCAAATGCCTGTCTTTTCCCTTCTTGAGATACCGTAGTAGAAACGGAAACCGGATTATTGCCCTTAGTAGTCGAGAACACGACAGTTTGTTGCCTGTCCAATCCTTCATTGGCAACATCGCTCATTACGCTTGCGACTCCATTAGAGCCGGGCGTAATGACAATGCTTCCTTCTCCTTCCTTCCAAGGTACAAGTATATCCATTATGCGGCAGTCCAAGAAGTGTTAGACGTAACAGTAACGGAAACAGCTGAACCGTTTTGAGGAATTGTAATTTCTGTTGGGGAAACGGATAGTTTTGCGTCTCCTGCTGCCTGTTTGATTGCAATCTGTACAGCCTGACCACCGTTTGCGGTTACTTTTAATGTTCTTACAACTTCTTCAATAGTTTCATTTGCTGGGAATTCAAGTTCTATGGAGAATGGGAACTCTGCTGTAGCACCTGGGTCACCTGTGATGCTAGCCGCATTATCTGTCTGTGTCCCATTCGCACTATATTTCGCTGGAATGGAAACATCTGATACGCTACCCGCCCATGCAAAGGTCAGCTTTTGAGAATTAGTCTTACCTTCAACTGTGACAGTCCCGGCAGCTTTGGGCGCTGACATTTCCGCTCCGTTATCAAAAGATGCAAACTCGGATTTAGGAGTTTGAGTTACTTTATAAGTTGCAGGAGTAGATACTCCGACACCCGTTATTGTCACCGTACCGGTTCTAGCTGTACGACCTGTATGAGCACTTGCACTGTTTGCAATTGTCCCATTTCCGCTTCCAGTTGAAGGGTTTAAATTTAACCAACTAGGCTTTGCCATAATTCAAATCATTAAGTAATTAAACAATAAAATTTTATTCTTTTGTTGCTGTGGTCCATACTACATTTGACAATACATCTACGTTATCTTCAAAGTTATTGGAGGGCATCAACCAGATGTAATCAGGCTCTACTCTCAAATAAGCATCTTTGCCAACGTCACAGACAATCCCTACCGACACTTTAATTGAACGGCTGGGATTTACAGAGACATTTATCCCAGACAAAGGAGATGTGCCCACCTTTATTCCTTTCGAGGCTTCTATGTTAACCCGTATGCATCCCATATTATACAATTCTTATTCCGGTTGCCGACTTGTCTACCTCCGGTCTTATTCCTCCTTCATAATCAGTGTCAGGAAGATAAGCCGTGGTTTCTATCCAAATTTCTCCCCTCCCTATGATGTTGGTATCAAGGAAACAAGTATAGCTGTTCTTATCATTACGTACCATTTCCGACTTCTTGATCGTCTGGGAATTGAGAGTTACAGAGAACTTGCATTCGAAATCTATGTCATCCATTGTCAAGCCCGAAGGTAGTTCAATAGATACTGCTAATTTTATGATCGTTCCTTTTGCTACCATTGTTTTCAACTTATTTATTCTTCTTGTGATAGAGCATTGCTGACAGCTATTCGATCAATGACACGAGTAAATAACTGCGTATACTTTTTTAGAGATTTAGCTTGTTCAGGGGATATATCAACTTCTCCTTTCCGGTATATATCTTGAGCAAGATTAAATTCTCCAAGATCACCTGTATTTTGATAAATCGCATTTCCGAATGCTTTAGATACATCGACGGTACTCTTGTTCCCTTCGAGATCGGTTAATTCTATTTTTCGAAAGTCTATTTTCATAATTATTATTAATATCTATAGCTAACTATATAATAATGTGAGGAGCAATATCTAAGCAAAAGGGTATTTCCTCTTCCCAAAGAAATTGCTCCATTTGAATCCAACTCTGGGCTAAGGACTTCTCCTGCATTGTTTAACAGTCTACCATCAGATGAACCTTTTAAGGTAATCCGATGAGCTGTGGTTGGGTTCCATGTAATGACAATACTTAAGAGAAAAGAGACATCATTATTTATTCCTAAATTTCTTTTTCCTGGTAAAACCATTCCTAAGTTAACAACAGACTGACCATTAAACACAAAATTATGAGTCCTTTTTATAAAAGTGGTAAGCACATCTGTATAGGCTTGCCCTATATATCCATCTTCGAATATTGCACGTTGTCCTATGCCGTATATGTTACCATCGTATTGGATTGCTGTTTGCTGTGACCAGCCTAAATCGTCTACAGCCGGACGGAATTTTGCATAAACGGCAGTACCGGAATCTACTTCCGAGCTTGTAAAATCAAATCTTCCTAAGCATGACATTCCCGAAGAAAGTGGAAACACATTAGTTCCAATCCCAGCCCATGATTTTTCATCTGAAAATTTAATGAAATCTTTGTATAGGGATAATCCTTCATAAGCATTGTTATGATTGGGATCATCAACACCGATATGTGTATCAGATATTTTAAACCCGGCAATTGTTCCCTCTACGGCTGCTAGTTTCTTTACGGTCAAATTATCAACATCAATAAACTCCGTCTTTATCTTGCCGGCTTCTATGAAAGTCTTTCCGCCTACGTTTATTCCACCGGTTTCTGGAAGAGATATTTTACCGTCAGATGTTAGCTCGACACCTGTAACATTATGCTTAATAGAGCCTTCGGTCATTATCCAGCCCTTTGTTTTCTCAAGGTTCCCCACGAATATCCCAGAAGAGCCTAATACATCAATCGTCGCATTTTGCGCAAGAAGGACGTTTGTTGCCACGTTCTCGAACTCGCTGAACTCTTCCCACTTCGTTGAGTCAAAAGAGGAAGTAGATGTATGAGTGATTTTACATAACTTGTTCTGGCCGTTATAGATTACTGTGTCTATGAAGGTCTCATTGCGGTAATACTCGGTATTAGCTTTCCATACCCCACGAGGGCGGAGCATTGCACCGGGTAACCCTGTTTTTCCTTGGCTTCCAGTGATGCAAGCCGGATCGCTTTCCCATGTCGAACCATTCGTATAAGTTACCTTTGTTTTAGTCCATAGGTACTTACCATCCTCCCATTTGGGAGACGTTGTAGACCACGCTCCGCCTTCCAATGATGAAGAAGAGGTTGACAGGTAAAACAAAACATCAACGGCACTTATCCCTACGCCATCGTTTCCGCTTGGTCCCTTTCCACCTGTTACACATACCGGATCTGTCTCTGTATATGTATTGTTAGTGTAGGTGATAACTACACGTGTCCAGATGTATTTGCCATCCTGCCATGCCGGAACAGAAGTCTGCCACGATCCACCGGTAGGCGTGCTGTATGATGTAGACAGGTAATATTGTTCGGCAACACTCTTGACTCCGATCCCAGTTTCACCCGTGGAACCGGTAGAGCAGATAGGGTTAGTGGTTGTTGATGTGCTGTCTGTATATGTTATTACTGATCTAGTCCAAATATATTTCCCATTTTCCCATGTCGGAGGCGTTGTGCTCCATGAACCACCAACCAAAGAATTAGAAGAAGTAGACAGATAATACTCTTCGACAATGCTTGATATTCCCCTACCATCATCCCCTGTATTACCTTTACCTCCGGTGATACAAGCGGGATTGGTTTCAATAGATGAACCGTCTGTATATACCACTTTGGTTTTGCTCCAAATGTATTTCCCATCTACCCAAGTTGGTGAGTTTGTAGACCATGAACCACCGGAAAGGGAGGTTGAAGAACTGGATAGGTAATAAAGGACATCAACGCTCTGTACGCCTTTACCGTCTTTTCCATCCTGTCCATCTTGCCCATCTTCCCCTTTAGAAATAACCTTCAACCAGTCAGTAGAAGAATCTGACGGCTCCTGCGTAGTCGTAGATTCAATGCAAATCCATGTGCTTCCGTTGTGGGTTACTTCGTCATAATACCAATACGTTCCGGATTTCCATTCACCCTTAAAAACCGGAACCGGTACTTCCGTCACACCGTCATTTGAAATCTGCTTGATCGTACCGGTCATGTAGATTCTGTTAAGATATGCACTATGTCCGGTCATATCCATTCCAAACAGTTTCAGGTTAGACAGGTCTCCCAACTGCATGGCAATCATATCCTTTGTGATCTCCCAGTTGTTTACACCTTTAAGGAAACGGATATAATTCTGCGTGGAATAGCTGGACTTCTGGCGTTCTGCATTGGTGAAGTTACCATAGCAAACAAAGTGCATAGCCTTTTGAGGATGATAAGTATATCCGCTGCGGAGAACGTATTTAAAAGAACCATTATCCAGCTTTTCGGTGATCCGGAAATAGGTTGTCTGAAAACCTGTGTCATTGTTAAAGTTAGCCTTGCAAATATCATCCACTTCAACAGCTGCAACCTCGCCCGGTTCAAGCTTCAGGTAAACGATACTGTTATCTTCGTCCACTGATTCGATTATACCGCCTCCGGGTGCGTTCCATTCCTCACCCGTGATAACTGATACCCGGTTATATCGCAATTCCGGTACTTCAAGGAAATCACGTAGGCGCAACGATTTCGCATCTATATCTCCGGATGGGGTTATCAGCCAGCCAAGTAACTTTTCAGCATAATCAACAGAAGATATATTTCCGGAGAAAGCGGCATTATTGGCTGTAAGCTTATCAAGTACCTTTACGATATTGCTGCTCAATTCTGTTGCAGTTATCGTGTCCGTTACAATACCTTTGGTAACATTAATGCCGTTCAGAAATGAAATAAGCCCTAGGGCTGTGTCATCTTTCGTCTTACTTATAGCATAAGCTATAATCTCCTGAAGCACTCTCTTTGCGGAGAATACGTTTCTGTCAGACGGGATTGTCTTGTCATTAACCCCAATAACATACACACTCGTTCCACCGCCTCCAACGGCAGAGCCGGAATAGGTTTGTCCCTTGTAAGTAAGGGAATCAAGCTTGCTCTCTATCTCACCGATACGGGAATATGAAGCCGTCTCTCCAACTGTATAAATCGGGTGATCGTAAGGAATATCCAGCGGCCACTCGAAACCGATTATTCTTGATTGTCTGCCTTCCGGGAAAAATGCCTTATTTATCAGATTGATCTTAGCCCCGACTTCGTATGTACGGATATTACCCTTATTGTAGATGAAATCAGCATCCATCTCACAATCGTAGGTGGACGGGTCAATCATGGATTTCTTTACGTATTCCTTTGCCTTTTTGAGTAGATTCTGCTCTGCGTCCGGCAACATCTGTTCGGAGATGTATGCGGTATCAAAGCCGTAAAGGATATATGTGTCTGCGGGGACTTCTTCACCGTCCTCCATGTGTGCGGTTTGCGGATAAAGAACATCATCCGGAAGAAAGCGACCGTAATCCTCATTGCGGACAATTTCGAAGGTTGTTCCGGTGTTATCGCTTTCTACAATATTGATAGCAAAGTCCATCCCGGCAAGCTTGCCAGTTTGGAATATCATGTGAAGTTCCTCACCATCCAGCCTAAAATCTTCTGTAAAGTTCTTCAGTCCCGTATCTTTGAAATTATAGATCCGATATTCCTTATCGTTATCGTCTACCTTGTCATCGTGGATGACACTGGATATTGTGCCCTTGTATTGGGGATATTCATCCTCAAATATAACGATCTCTTCGATTGCCTCCTCTTCCGGCATTTCCACGTTACCCGGATCATTATAGCGTTCATCTCCGATGTTGATACGTTCACCAGTCGGGTTGTATTTATAAGCATCTACATAAGAAATGCCCTCCGGGAGCATAAGACGTTTCTGAACAACTCCGTTAAGGGTCATTTTCTTGTCATCCTTACTGAAGTAGTTATCGGGGACTTTACCGCTTATGATGTTGTTAATGGTGTACCGATTACCTAAAGAGGCGGTTACACCTTCCGGTAACTGGATAATGTTTGCTGCGTCACCGGTTAAAAGGTCGGGATTGTAAACAGCAGCAAAAGTCTGTCCGGCATTTGCACCGGAAAGGAATGTTACGGAAGTCGTTGCAGAAGAACCGCCATACACGTTAATATCGTATGTTACATACGCCTGAAAAGTCGATAACAGCTCGGAAGAAGCTGGAGCTGGTACATGAACGTATACCCTTACTTTTAAATCAGAACTGTTTTTGCCGATAACCAACGTGTCGGGAACCTGTATTTTAGACACAATCTCATATTGTTGATTTTGGGCTAATGAAACGGTCTGATTACCAATAATCACCTCTTTTGATTCCCCGGAAACATTATAGATATATGACGCCTTCAATATATAATCTCCTGCCGGTAGAAAAGCACGGTTCCCTATTTGCGGAACGGCTGTTGATATATTGATTGAAATTCCTCCCGAAACAACTTTATAAGAACCACCCTTGGCTGATGAAGCTAAAGTCTTATCAAGCGTCCATTCTGTATAAGAGGGAGTAAAAGAACCGCTGCCTTCGTTGCTACTAGCGGTATAGTCTTCCTTATACGTAACTCGTGACGGAAAGTAGTTTATTTTGAGCGGTCTTGACGTATCGGATATATTACGTCCATTAACCTCTTTTACGTCGAATATCAAATCTTTCCGGTAGCTGGAAGGAATGTTGCGGGTGGAGCCGAAAGCGTAGATACGGGTCGCATAAGTGGTCTGGCTGTCGCTGCGTGTCATGCTGTTGACATTCACATTTTCTGTGTCTGTCAAATCACCGGCTTTAAAATCAACAGGAGAACTATATTCACAACGCCCGAAGCAAATCTTATGATTCTCTATCCACCATTCACACTCCCAAGTCTCCGCCATCTGTGTGAGAGCGTCGATCAGATTTACGTTATCGTAGGAAACGAGCTTGGAAGTGTTTTCTACTGTGCTGTCAATGTCCCAAGTAAAATCCAGATCCCTGAATTTATATCCAAGAGCTTTCAGGTTATCCAGAAAAACATTTAAATGCTTGTCAAGGGTAGCGGTAAGATTCCATGCGGCTTCGCGTCCGGTGGTTTCCGGTGTATAGAAGAACTTCTTGTTCTTCCATTTCCAGTAATAAGCATCAAGGCGGAGTTCGTAGTCGTATGCACCTGTAGTTGTATTGTAGGTAGGCTTATACAAGTCTACTAACTCGAATATTCCCAACTCATTGTCTACATAGTCGCCTAGTTTGAAATAAACTGGATTAGAAAGGCTAAATAGCAAAGTGATATAATCTTCCTGCATCAAAAGGAAATGTCTTTTCGAACCCTCATTGATAGGAGTCGAAAAGCGAATGTTGCCGGATATGTCTTTGATGTCTATCATAAGTTTCGTATACCTTCATACGATGTTTATGCAAAGATAATAAAAGTGAAATAAACTATGCCACTTAAAACGTTAAATTGTACGATTTTCAGGCGATGGATTATATTCAACTAACTTTAGTGAAAACTTAGCTATGCCTCTCATAAACTGTGTGAACTGATTACATGAGAGATATACTGTACGGTACATAATATTAGGTTGGTACTTTGTCCTAATATTTAATATACCGGTAGCAAGTTCTTTACAAAAATTGTTGTACTTCTCGAAAAAATCATCTTCATCTTTAGCTGTGAGATGAATGGTCAAAGTAAGATTACGTTCGTCCATTTTAGGATTAGCGGTTATTATACGCTTTCCGTGTTCTAATCTTGACTTGTTCTCTATGAACTCCTTATTAGGTGCAGGGGTCATCAATGCTGATAGGGAAGACGTGTCCATACTAATCCCCCAGCTATCGTAGGAATCTTTGTTGTTTATAAAAAGCTCACCTTTAGGCATATTCTTATATTTTATAGTGTTCAATATCAACGAGTTGATAAACCTTTAGTGTTGACTTTAACCTCTGAAATATCAGCTCTTATATCATTCAAAAGTTTAGTATATTTAGTAATGTCCTCTAAATAACTGTTTGTTATAACGTGCTGATTGAGAATGTTGCTTAATGTTTCATTACCGGCAGATGAGATTCCTATAAGGGAATTAACCCCAACCACAACAGCTATCATTTGATTCTTTATTTCTTCTCCGGCAATTTGCAAAGCGGTGAAACGTCCGTTAAGTTCGTCGATTGAATCCTGCGACGCAGTGGCAAAGCCTTTCTTTGAGGCTTCTTGGGATGAAGAGGAAGAACCTGTATATCCTGTTATTTCAGCAATCTTATCTCTTTCATTTATCGCGTCTTGGACCATTGCATCGTATTCTTTTCTAGCATCTTCCAACTGTTGCTTAGTAAGTTTTCCTCCATTTTCCTTCATCAGTTTTGCAATGCCATTATACCATTCTCTCAATTCATCATCAAACAACTCTCCCATAGAGAAATTAAGTAGTGCACGTTGCATATATTCGGAGAAATCTTCAGAAAAGCTTTTAGCATCCTTATCCATATCCATTAATGATTCCAAGAAGTTATCTCTCAAACCATCAAAAGAAATTTGCATCAGAGACTCATTGATTTTCTCTGTTAACTCATCTAATTTTCCAGCTTGGTCGGCATACGCTTCAAGCTTTTCCATTACACGTTCTCCATATCCGCCTTTGCCGGAACTCTTAATTTGCTCATATATATCAGCATTACTAAGAAGCTCTCTCATTTGTTCGGGTGTTAGTCCCCATAACGAGTTAGTACCGGAGAAATTTTTATCCACATTTTCACGAACCCAACGTAGTTGTTCGTCATTCCATTTCATATAATATTGCCAGCTATGATGCGAATTGCTGTATCTAGCTTGCTCACGTGCTATTTTGAGAGTATTATCAATCTGTTCTTTTTGATATTTATATGCTTGTTCATATGCCGATATAGATTTGGAACCTGCGGACTTATCCATTACATCAGTTAATCGGTCAATCGATTTTTCTAATGTTTCGTTTCGGTCTGTTAATCTGTCGATCGCCTCTTGCACTTCTTTAGCATTGCTTCCGCTAATCTTGTTTATCAGAGAGTCAAATCCGCCAAAGGAAATAGCATTAAAAATATTGCTTACGCCATCCCGTATGGATTTGCCTAATGTGACAAATAAATCACCGGATAAAACATCGCTAAGAATTCCACTAACTGCATTGAATACTGAATCCAGCAAAGTTCCAACAAAATTACTAAGTCCATCCTTAAACACATCAATGATTGATATGATCCAACCGACAATCGGAACTTTATCAAGTTTATCAGCAAACTTTTCCATAGCTCCTCCGGCTCCTTTACCAATTTGCAACAATCCTTCGTAGGCATTTTTAATGCCTCCAGAAGATAACTTCTGTAATCCACTCGTTACATTTTCCATATTAGCCTTTAAAGCTGTTGCGGTGTTAGTTAGGCTTTGTTGCATTTCATTGGCAGCACTTGTTTGAGCTTGTACGTTCATAGATGCTGCATTTGCATTTTGTTGGGCTATCTCAAAAGCATTTTGAGCTGCTTTTTTCTCCTCTTCTGTTCCACTTTTTAACGCTTTGGTGTAATCATCTTGGGCTTTGGCTAACTTGTCATGAGCCATAGTCTCTTCCTCAATAGCAGCAAGACGATTTTGTTCAGCTAGTTGATATGCTTTTATGTCTTGACCTAACTTCTTGAAGTTTAAACCACCAGCTCCGCCTAAAGATTGCTCCATTTGGTTGATGGCATCGATTAATGCTTTTTGGCTGTCTTGGTCTGAACTTTTAAACTTATCTGTTTGGACGTATTTCTTTGCTTCTTCAAGTGCAGGTTTAATCATATCATTAAACATGCTCCCAAATTCACCAAATACAGTAACCCAATCTATATTGGCTTTTATAGCTTCGGTTTCCTTGTTTTGGATGGCAACGTCACGTTGCTTTTCTAATAACTTAACTTGCGCACTATTTGCTCCACTTTCTTCTTGTACTTTTTTTATCTTTTCAGCATATTCCTGTGCTATGGCAAATTTCTGTTGCTGGAATGTTCCATATTCTTTCAAATAATCATTTAAAGCCTGTTGTTCGGCTTTAAGTTGTTCCTTGGTTACATCAGCAATTGCTTTGTCTCTCTTGTTTTCAGCGTTGGTATAACGAGCGGAAATTTCAATAGACTGCTCCGAAGTCAACTTTCCACCCTGTCTTTCACTCAAATCTTTTTCTTGTTTCTTGATGGCGTCAAGTTCTTTTTGATAGTCAAGGTCAATCTGTTTTAGCTTTTTCTCTGTGCCTTCCTTCATAAGATTGATTTCCGCTTGTTGATTTTGGCGACGAAGCGACAAAAGTTCTTCGGCTGTCTTTTGTTGTTCTTTTTTTTGCTTGTCAGCAGCGGATTCTCGCTTGGAAGAAGAGTCATAGACTTTTAATTCTTTTTCTGCCTCTTTTAGCTTCTTAGTGTTATCTTTATAGGATTTTATAACGGAAGCGTCAATTCCTTCAAACTTACCAGCATCCAACATTTTTTTTTGAGAAGATGCTATAGAATTTAAGGCATCTTCAGCTTCTTTCTTTTGATCTTCCCAATATTTCTTATTGAATATAACAGGTTTCTCGGCCTCTTTTTTAGCTTGCTCATCAGCTTTTTCAAAATCTTCTAAAGCTTTTGTATAAATCTCAAGTTCTTTTTTAGCGGCAGTTAAATCTTCTTTTAGTGCACCAGTATATCCCCCTCTGTTTGTAGTTCTGATTATACTATTTTCTAGGCCTTGTACTTTTTGTTGTGACATTACAACTTTGGTCTTTAAACCAATACGTTGTTGGCGCAACATTTCATCTGTTTCCAGTTTGATTAATTCGGCATTTGTTTTTCTTTTTGCTGTTTCCCAATCCATATTTTGAAATACTTCAGGCATTAAACGCTGTAATTGGCGATATGCGATGAAGCGTTCTTCTATAGATTTGGATTCATTACTTAGAATATTGGATAGTTCTCCTGCTTTATTTTTCAGATCGTCGTAGTGGCTTTTTTGAGCTTCAAGAGCATTATTTGTTTCACGGATGGCTTTTTCTGTCTCACTTTCTGCAGTGGCAAGTTTATAAATGCCGTATGCCAATCCAGCGATAGCAGCTGCTGCTAATACATAGGGATTTTTCAGCATTGATAAATTCAATGCATCTTGCGCTTTTTTTGTCAAGACTAACCATCCATAGTGAGCTGTTTCTTTAGCTGTTAAAGCTGTAATACCTGATGCTTGTAAAGCTTGCAAGGCATTAGTTACCATTAAAGCGGTGCGATATGCCCCGTAGGTCCCTACGATTTCTATTAATATTCGTCCTACTTTCTCATAGTTTTCAACAAGATAGGAAACCCCGGATAAAGCATCATTAATAATACCTTCATTAGCTTTCCCTATTTCATTAAACATGGTAGAAATTGCATCCTCTATATTGGAAATCTGACCAGTGATTGTCTTGGACTGTTCTTGCATAAGGTTGTAGAACATTCCTCCTTCATTTGTAAGGTTCTGGATAACTTTCTGGACTTCTGGAAATCCTACTTTTCCTGCTTCAACTAAACTTTTTACTTCTCCTTCTGCTACTCCGAACACTTTTGCCAATTCGCGAATCATAGGAATACCACGCCCTGTGAATTGATTCAGGTCTTGTGTATATAGACGACCTTGGGTCATAGTAGTACCATAAAGATAAACGATATCTCCGAGAGGCTGGGATAAACCGGCAGCAATGTTTCCTAAACGTATTAAATCGTCATTTACGTTTTCAACATTTTCTCCATAAGCAAGAAGTTGTTTAGCTCCATTTGCTACGCCTTGAAGGTCGAATGGGGTAGTAGCTGCTGTCTTTACAAGTTGCTGCATGAGGGCATTCGCCTTATCTTCACTGCCAAGCATTGTTTTAAATGCGACTTCCAATTGTTGGAACTCTCCGCGAACCTTCGCAATATTTGAAATTAATTCTTTTGCCGTAAATCCTGCTCCAAAAGCTGCTGCAGCTCTTGTCATACGGTTAAACAAATCTTCAATGCCTAACCCGCTTTGTTCTATTTGTTTGGAAGCGTTTTTTACTCCGTTTTCACACTCGTGTAGTTTCCGTATAAAGTTGGAGTTGTCACCGGTAATATCGAAGTGTAATCCAGCCATAAGTCTTTTCGATAGAAATAGTTCCGTGCAACATCACACGGCATTGCAAATATACAAAATATGCTTCTTTGTGTGCTATATTTGTTATTAAAACATCCTTAAAAGTTTATTTTTTTATCTTTAATTTTGTTTGCATTGATGTATTAAATATATTTGCACATATACAACAATATAAATAGAGTAATGGATTTTAAAGACAAAATCATGCAGCTATCTGACAATATAAAGAAACAGAAAGATAGGATAGCTACAGAGGAAGCGACAAAAAATGCTTTCATTATGCCGATGATAGCTGCTTTAGACTACGATGTTTTTAACCCTTTTGAGGTTGTGCCTGAAATGGATTGCGACTTAGTAAAGAAGAAAGGGGAGAAGATAGATTATGCTATAATGAAGGATGAAAATCCGATTCTTCTTATTGAGTGCAAACATTGTAAACAAGATTTAAACTTGCATGATACTCAATTACAAAAGTATTTTGTCGCTTCTAACGCACGTTTTGGAGTGCTTACTAATGGTATAGAATATCGTTTTTATACTGATCTGGAAAAGGTAAACATTATGGATGAGAAACCTTTTCTTGTTGTGAATATGCTGGAGCTTTCGGACGCAGATATAGAACAGTTGAAGAAGTTTCACAAATCTTATTACAATGAAAACGATATTTTAAGTACTGCGAACAAACTTAAATACACGACAGAAATAAAGACAATCTTGAATAGTGAATTTGTTTCACCGTCATCAGATTTTGTGAAATTCTTTGCTAAACAGGTATACACAACAGGGCAAATAACCCAGAAAGTTGTTGAGATGTTCACGCCACTTGTGAAGAAATCAATGTCTAGTGTTGTCAATGACATAATATCTGACAGGCTTAATACAGCTATGAAGAACGATGAACAGGCTGATGATGAAGTTTTCGAAGAGGAAAGTTTGCCAGATTCCCCCCGACAAGATATAGGCGATAAACTCCCAGAAGGAGTTGTGCACATGGACAAGGACTCCGGTATTATAACTACACAGGAAGAATTGGACGCCTACAATATTGTGAGGAGTATCTTAAGAAAAAGTATAGATGCCGCACGTATAACTTATAAAGACTATAAAACATATTTCGTTGTTAATCTCGATAGCAGCGAATGGTTCTGGATATGCCGCATTTCCATTGGTGCAAGAAAGAAACGAATTGGGATACCAGTAGACAGGTACAAAAGCTGCGACTGGATTCAAATTGATAGCATAGATGACATATTCAAATATGCGGATAGACTTGAAGAATCACTTAAAATGGCAATAGAAAAGTTGTGAAAATTAAAACTCAATAATTATGAAGAAGAAAATTTTATTCTTACTAGCAGTGTTTGTGTATTCAATAATGGGGTTTGCTCAAGAAAAGAAAGAAGTCATCATTAAAGCTGGTACTGTTGTTCCTTTGGAAGCCATAAGTAATGTTAGAGCCTCTCAAGTACATGAAGGACAGAATATCGATTTTAAAGTTTCTAGGGATGTTATTGTAGATAAAATAGTAGCTATTCCAGCTGGCACTATAGCTAAGGGGATAGTGTATGAAGCAAAAAGATCGGCATGGTTTGGAACCAAAGGAAGATTAGGTATTAAACTACGTTATTTAACTCTTCCATCTGGAGATAATGTCAACTTTTCATCCTCTGAAGTATATATAACAGGGAAAAACAGAACTCCATTATCTGTTGTTATATTTTGTTGTACTTGCATTCCTCTTCCTTGTGGATCTAAAGCTGAAATGAAAATAGGTTATGAGTTTGATGCATCAGTAGCTAACAATACTACAATAACTTTAGAGTAATTATTTTAAAATTGTTCAGTTTTACCAATAAATCACGAGGATTTTTATATAACCCTCGTGATTTTTTTGCCTTCTATTTTTGCTTTTTGTTCTATTGGTCGTATTTAGTCCCATCTCATAGCTTTTATCTTTTCCATGTTTTTCGGGTCGTCTGCATTGACAAATGTCCTGTCATTGGAAATACGGGCTTCTTTCTTTTCTTCGTCAGTAAGATATACGGAAGTAATAGCATCTGCCATCAGCATTTGAAGAAATGAAAAACTAATTTCCCATACAATCTGCTGTGGAGTCATGTTGAGTTTTTCACATGCTGGTAATATTAAAGAACCAAATACGCTTTTACCGCCAAAAGTGATGGAATTGCCTTTCTTGTTTTTTATCATTGAAACTTTAGCTAGTTCTTTACGTTCCCGGTCAATCCCGAAATATTTGATAAACTCATCTGTATTATCTTTAGTAAGAACCATAACAAGAAGTTGAGCCATTTCTTCATTTGAAAGATTTTTCCTCAAAAACTGGCATCTGCTATTTACAATTCTGTTATTAAATAGTTCTTCTTTCTTGTTGAGTGTATGGTAAGATAATAGCTGGCAAACAATCTCTTTTTTTTCTTGGCATAATCTTAATGCTTCCATATATGGGTTTGCTTTAATAATATCAGCCTTCATATCAAGGCTTTCAATGAGCCTTGAAAGTAGATATGTTTTGCCCAAAGTTATTGGATATAGATAAAAATGTCGCTTATTGACCCGAAAGCCGTATGGTCTTTCCATTATGGTATCAGCGATATTCATTTCTATTATTTTTCTATTTTCGACCATATACTATTACTTTTAGAAAATAAAATGGCTATCTTCACAGACTGCCAATTTCAGACATGAAAACAAATCAACTCATGATTTTTAGAGCGGATTGATGGGCCTGCACCATCCCCTTCACTCTGGTAGAGCGACGCACGCCTGTGTGTGCTTAATCCGCAGGTGTGCATCCACCTAATAGATGCACGAGCCTCTATAAAAAATATACCTATTGTAACTTATCCGCCTATTCCTGGATTAGGAGCAACTTCAAACTTGTCTCCATCGCCATCTTCGTCATCCGGGTCACATTCAATTTTTGTAATAGGAGATCCTGTTGTAGGAGTAACAATAATTTTACCCCATTGGACTTGATTCTTATTAGCAGCAGATTTTAAGGCATCAAACGTATATGCCCAAACACCACCATCTGCACTAGTAAACGTATCTTCAACTGATACCGTTGTCTTTTCCATGCAAAATCCGGGAACTTCAGGATCTTCCGGTTGTAGTGCAACAGCATAATTGTGAGCAACTACGCCATCACTGTCGCTGATAGGTCTTTTGCGCCCTTTTGCCGCACGTATGTTGACTACTAGGGCATAGGTGTTTTTACCATACTTGACGTCTTCATTTTCTCCACCTTCAATTTTGGCTTCTTGCTTGTCGCCTTTTGTTGTTGTCAACTGTGTGGAATTTTCCACAGGTGTAGGAAGCTCTTCCCATTTGGGCGAAGTAGCATCCAGGTCTTTTACGAAAATTCGGGGTTTACCCCATCCGATTACTGCCATAGTTCTATATCACTTAATATAGTTAATACTTATTCGTTATTTATTTCAATATACAGTTTGTTATTGATGAAATGCTCGGTATGTCCGTCTTCAAAAGGAATGCCTGTGGAATTAGTTTTCTGACTGCATTTTGAAGGAACTGTATGATACTCATCTTTGCGTATAAAAACAAGGAACTTGCATAATTCACATAGTTCACCTACGCGTTGAGTATTCTTTTCCCACGATTTTGTTTCTTCATTCCATTGGTCACTGACATATACATTGACATTAACATAAGCTCTCTGGATCTGACCGCATCCCTCATTAGCAAGAACAGATATAACTATATCTTCCTTATCTGATTTATTGGGTCTTCCTCTGTCACTCAATTTACCAGAAACATTCTGTTCAAGGCTTGTTCCCTTAATCTTGTGGTAAACGAACTTCTGTATTTCAATGTCTGATTTCATTATTTAGCAATCTGTCTTTTTAGCTTTTCAAGCATTTGAGGAATTTTGTCTGTCGCCCATAATTCCGTTGATGCAAGTACGTCTTTATTATCCATCGCTTCTACATATTCAGCGTAATTCATTCCGGCAACAATGACAAGTACATAATCATTAGAATACCTTTTTATGAGTTCTTCGGCAAGGTCTTTCCCGGCTTTTGCACCTTCCTGACCTCCGGCTTTGACACGTGCTGTAAATGAAATTTTTTTGCCATCTTTAGTAACATATTCAACTTGTTTTGTATGGGCTGCTTTCCCCATGCTACTGTCAAAACCGTAGCTTGAAACTATGTTGCCATTATGGGAAATAATATATCCAACAGAACTTCTAAGATTACCGGACTGGTCAAACCAGCTCTTTTCTCCGGGACGATCTCGGATTCTTCGTACACATTGCTCTCCAAGATAAGCTAAAGCACGTATTGTTAGTGTTTCTACGCGTTCTGCTTCTTTCATTAAAGTCTTATGTATTTCGTCCAGCTTGCCGGATAATTTTATTCCCATATTTTAAACCCAAATTTTACACTGAAGTTGGTAACGATGGAAACCTTTTACTTCAAATTCTCTTTCAATTCCTCCGAGCAGATTTATTTTAACCCTGTCTCCAATAGTAAAGGTCTGACAATTACTTGGAAGACAAACCGTATATGAATAGCTTCTTACAACACCGTCTTCAAACTCCCTTTCTTCCGCCTTTCCGGAAGGTACTGCATCACAAGGGATTGAGCCCTTCCATTCAGATGAACCGGGATGATAATTTCCATTTTCATCTTCATAGCCAGGTACAGCCACTAGGTATTGTAAACGATGTGGATTTCTATTTGCTACTGCCATACTACAACAAACAATCACCCACATATACCATTAGTTTTGCTTCCAGTTCTACTGAAGGCTCACCAATAGTATTGTAGATGGAGTTAACACGTAATAGTATTCGTTCTTTGTCTTTATCAGACAAAGCCCCGAAGGACTTGTCTGCTTCAGAGAAATTGATAGCCTGAACCAAAGACCAAAGACAATCAGCTAGAGCTCCCTGATATTCGTTAGAATGAGCTATGTCGTAATTAAACTCATCATCACCATTGAGATTACGTTTAATCATCACATTCTCTATAAAACCGATAGGGATCGGATAATGTATTTCGTCTATGAGGGCTTGCTGAATTGTCTTCATGGTTTACGATGCTTTATGAGATTCAACAGCCTTTTTCAATGCTTCTTCGTCTGCGTCACTTAATCTGTTGACTGCTGCGATTAGCTTATCATCGGAAACGGTGGAAGTAAGGTTCTTGCCTGCAATCTTGTTATATTCCGTCACAAACTCCGGCTTTTTGTAAGTTGCTCCCCAAATTGTAATCTTAACATCAGAAGTATCTTTCTCTTCTTCTGTTGTGTCTACTGTTTGGGCTTCCAGTATATCCAAAGAATAGATTTGATCTACGTTTTCGATAACCGGCAAGCAGATAGCCTGTCCGTTTGTAAATTCCTGCAATGGGTCTGTTTTAGAGTAGCGGCTAATCAACTTATATTCGTCAATAGTAGTATATTCCACTCCATTAACGGGATTAGTTGCTTCAGCCAAAGTTCCCCATACAAAAGAACCTACATTATCAGCGGAAGGGAGGAATATAAGTTTGTTTGCATTCCACGGCTTATAAGAAACCCTTTTCCCATTCTTCTCATAGGTAACAGAACGGTCAACTTTCAAGAACGAAATGCCACCATATTGATCCGAAAACGCTTCATCAAATAAAGTAGATGTAGGAACCGGAAGTTTAGTATCATTATCAAAGGTTTGACCACGATAATTTGCGGCTAGTTCTTTAGCCCATTGAGATTGACGCATTTTGTTATATGTAGATAAAGCCAGCATAATAACTGAAATACTGTTACCGTCATCGTTAGCTTTACTTATAACTCTTTCAATATCATCTCCTGTAACTTCACCGGTAGTAACAACCCCAAAGCTATGTTCTGGTAAATAACCATAATCAAAACGGAGACCTATACCAGTATTTTTATCATCGTCACCCTCAACAATGATGATACCATCGGATAGTCCTGTAAGGAAATTTGCTTCATTTCTCTCATCAATACCAATAGAGCAAGCTGTTCCATCGTCCAACATACGAGTGATTATGCGGTTAAGAACAGATTTCTTAGCTGCATCCGTGCTGGCGTTGGATAAATGAGCTCTCATAATGTTGATAGCATTAATTTGAGTCTCTCTTAGAATCTTTTTAATTCCGATCTTAGGCAATTCTCCGTTTGACCGTGCGATAGAATCTCGCTTTTTAGGTGAAAGCGGAGAGTCCATAGCCACCATATCAGCAGCGACATGCGTAGTATTGGCAGATGTGCCTTCCCATTTCTGATCGGGGGAGTACACTTTAGTAAGCATCGTTTTGTGAAGATAGGTCAATGTCTTGTTTGTATCATTGATCTTTTCTTTCACATACAGGCTTAATTTAGGCCATATTCTTCTTACAAATTCAATAAACAATGATTCATTCATCTTTCACCTCCTTTTAATCGTGTAAAAAAACGAGTTGTGGCAATGCCGTTTTTAATGCAGCTTTGATGCTGTCAACGGAATAAGGACTTGCCACATCATTAACTTCACCAGCATACATAATGCCTACAAATGGTTTGTCGGCAGGTTTTGAACAAACAACTACGCCAACATATTCATGATTGGATGGTAATGAATCGTAAGCTGTACCTGCAGAATTAACAGGCATCGGCTTATAAGTATCGTTCTCTGTATCGCGGATAACGATGTGCCCGGCTTTGATTACAGACTGCTTAAATCCAGTCATGTCTAACGTCCGGCCATTCATAATTCCGCCCAAATAGTTACGAATAACAATCGAATCCATTCCGGTTAGGATTGTTTCTTGTTCGTTGACTAAATCAGCTTTTGCGCCCATTTTTAATTTGTTTTTGATTAAAGGCCTTTAGCTATTGCTATGACCTCTTCGTCAGTTAATACTTCATTTTTTTCTTGTTTCTTACTTCCTGCACCTGGAGGATTCCCCAAACTAGATAGTCCTGCGTCGGCACGTTCTTGGTTGTAAGATTTCAAATCTTCCTCAACTTCGGAATAGAATTCTTCAAACTCTTCATCATTTTCAAACTTCATTTTATTGAAGGATTTCAATGTGCGAGTTCCGAATGTACCAGCATCTTTTAAAAGGGATTCAAGTTTTTCTCTACGTGTAGTGGTTACTTTTTCACCTTTTAATGCTGCAATTTCATCATTCAGTATTTGTACTGTCTGAACCAAACCTTTAGCCCATTCAGGGGCATCATCATTCTTTCCTTTGTTTTGGGGATTTTTTTTGTTTGAACCCGGCTGGCGATTAGTGGAATTTGATGACTCATCGTCATCGTCGTCATCGGTTTCATCGTCGTCATTCTTTTTACGGTTTTCTTCGATTACTCGATTTGCAAAAGACTGGCTGACTTGTAGGTAGGGGAGAACCGCATCAATAGCTGTATCAATTTCTGCGTTTACGTCCTCATCGGAGGCATCGTCTGTGGAAGTTAGATTGTCGGCAATCTTGGCAGCGACACTCATCAATTCCTTTTTATTGAACCCGAACGCCTTCACTTTCGGTTTCAATCTCAACAATACTTGTTGTTTTCTGTCCATTGTACAATGTTTTGGTTACTAAAATAGTCTGCGAAGTACGTATACCAGCAGACTATTCGCTTAGAACTTTACCAAACAATAGAGCAATGAGTTTTTACGACAAGTTCTGTGGCGTACGTCTTCATACGCATCTGATACAAAAGTAGTAAAAGTGGCGTAAACTCAATCACGTTTAGTGTTAAAGTATATAAAAAGTAAATGTTTGGATTTGCCTGAATGAGAGGTGTTTAATTAGGCTATTCCTTTAGGTATCTATATGCTTTTAGGTATTTGTTTAGTCTGTAAATATCTTTCTCTGCAAGTTCGTTCAAACGTGTTATATCCATGTTGTCTTCCAAGTCATGCAATTTAACTTGTCTTCCTATAGGGTTAAGCTTAGAACGTTTTATAAAATCTTCGTAACTTTCTCCTTTATTACGAGTAACTGAAATAATAGCATCAACAATATATTGTGGGAATCCTCCCATTAGTAAAAAATCAGCGGTAACTTCAGTATCTTCTATCGTATCATGCAGCAAAGCAACAATCCTTTCGTTATCTGTAGAACATTTATTTGCGACGCGGATAGGATGAAGTATATAAGGCATTCCTGCTTTGTCAACTTGATAAATATGCGCATCTGTTGCTATATGAAGCGCTTTCTCTAATAAAGTACTAATATCTGTCATATTCTGATTTTGAAATTTCTTTTCCGCCAAGAATTATATTACAAACTGTTTTATTGGATTGTGGAATTTCTATCTCGTTACGCCCACGATGTTTTATATACGATTTTGTTTGACCGTTATCGAGATGTAAACGGATAACTGCTTCCTCAAAATCGTCAAGTAAATAAACCGTTTCACCTGACTGTAATTTATTATATAATTCCTTTTGGTTCATTTTTATATGTAAAGATAGTGATTTTTATTGGAAATGACTATAATATTCAATTGATTTTTCAGCTATTTTTTGTGCCTTTTTATCAGCTTTGTCTAATACTCGCCATTCTTCATAATATTTATGTCCTAATCCTCCTTCCATACCTGTTTGCTTCTGTATTTCTTTCCAACGTTTTTCTCCAAGAATTCTTTTTGCGTCTTCCGGCTTTTCTTTGGCATAAATCATACGTTCTGTATTAACTTGAATTTCGGCAATTAATCCGTTAGATGTTTGGATATTGACTATATTGCCACTATATCCCATAAAGGATTCCGGTTTTTGCCTTTTCAGTCGTACAAACGAATCGCTTTCAGATAGTTCGTTTAATACTTGATCTATTTGTGATCTGGGGACTATAATTGTCGTCCTAACTGCGTCTTTTATATCGTATGGAGTTATACCTTCCGTTGTAACCTTTCTTGTTATTGATGAGATGCTTTTGTAATTGATTGGCGTTACAAATCCTTTATTCTTTTTAGCTATGGATTCCGCTAAACTTTGTACCTCATTCCCGACTAAAGAAGCACGATTAACAAGCTCTTTAGCTGAATTCTCGGTATTTATATTTTGAACAATTGATTTGTTATCTCTCAAAAAATAAGGTAGGGTGTTTCTTTTCTGGGCTTTCTCGATCTTTTGACGGTTTTCGAGTACCCATTTTTTGAATTCGTCAGGAACATCCTTTACTTCATTTATACTTTCTGTGGAAACATCGCTTCGTCCATCCCATTCCCAGAATTCTTCTTCTGTTTTGAGGATAGGAACTTTATAACATAAATCATTCGGATGCCATCCTGTCCAGGTGAAGTCTTTAGGATATTTACCGGCAAGTGTGTCACAAATGTCTCCATGTGGCATACGACTATGATGAGAAGAACTTAGTTTTATTTCATATCCGACTACGAAATCCATTTGTTTCCATCTTTCGTTTTCGGCTGTTCTATAAGCCATGTTTATTTCTGAACGGGCTAGACGTATGGAACGATACTCACAATCTTGTATATGTTCAGCACTGCCATATCTGTCTTTGTAATCTTTTTGCAGTAATGGGAAATCAAGAAGATACTTACTTATTTGCTTACTCAACGTAACAGCACTGGTTCCTTTTTGAATAGCGCATGAGATCGCAGCCTCCAGTTCTTCTTTGTAGATCATAGATTGCTGCCAGAGTTTTGCAGATATATTGAATCCTTTATCTTTTCGGTTCTGGAATGCTTTCAAAGCATCTGAATTTGTTTGATATAGTATTTTATATTTTTCTTTGTCAACTTGGGCGTTATATGCTTTTAGTACTTTGTTTGCTATTAAATCCTGCGCTTCATTACTATTCTTCCATTCTTCGGTAGTACCGCGATAGATAGTTGCATTTATATCCTCTACAAAGTGCTTCTGTATATCGTCAATTTGCTTTTTAGTTTGAGGGTAGTCAGACCATTTAAACGGCTTATCGCTATCAGGGGAATATTTAGTACGTGAAACGGCTTTGGCAGCTTCCAAATTCAGGGTATCGTATATTTGCTCAACGAGGGCTACATATCTGTTTAATCTCCCGTTGAGTTCTTGGTACTTCTTTTTCTGATTTGGAATCTTGGGTTTTGCCATTATTTCATTTGCTTTTTCTTATCCTTGTCGTCGGTAGGGTAGAGGTGGTGTTTTACTATAATCTTACCACAGATAGGACAATCCTGTACTATGTATTCCACTGTGACTACTCTAGTATGCTTTTTCATATTTATTCCTCCGAAATTCTATCAGGTGCTGGCATCTCCAATAATCGGATAGCTTTAATTGTTTCCTTTCCCTCCAATATCGCTTTACATAAACGATGGTAGCCATCAGCAATTTGACCTACTTCGTCAAGGATAATAGGATATTCAAGAGAACATTGATTCACCCGTTTGCATTGAAAAATGAAACTGTGAAGCTGATTACATTCAAATGGTTCAGCTGTAAGGTCTATATTCCATAGCGGCATATCAAGCACTGGGTATTCTTTTGCCTTAGCAAAATCGTAGAGTGTTTGAGCTTTCCAGATCTTGTCTCCACGATGATATTCACTTTCGCTAAAAGTTATGTTATCTATAGGAACCTGCATATTATTCTTTTTTTATATATACTTTGATTTCACCGGTAACATGGAGTTCATCACCAACTTTTTCAACGGAGTATTCTATTAGCCCCCTCTGGTTGATTGAGCTTACAATTGATTGGAGAACTTCATCCTTTACTTCTTTGATGAACATTTCATCTGATTTTCGATTAGACCAACCTTCATCAAGTTTCTTCTTTTTTCGGTAATCCTTGATTTCTTTTTTAGTTCGGGCAAGGCAGATACCAAGCTTCTTTGCTTCGTAGTTATCAACTCGTTCAATACTACTCAATCTTTCTTGTGGATTGATTTTTTCTGCTAATCTAATAAGCCAGTTTGATATTTTTGTCTTCATGATTTTAAGTTTTAAGCCAGCAGCGTAAACATCTGCTTACGCTGCTTTAACCTTTTTTACAGCTTGGCAGATAGGATATTGTACAATTTCCCAGTCTTCTGCAAACACATCACTGATGGATGGTACCCACGAATCAGCACGTCCCGTATTTTCGTTATAGATAAGGCATTGGCTTGTATAGTCAATAAAACCTTTTCCTTTCAGAATAAGGTCTTTTGCTGATTGAGGAAGCGATTGCATCTTGGGAATGGTATCGCTTTCAATATGTGCAGGCACTTGCTTGAATACCGTCAGGCCTTTGCCGTTCCAGCCGTTTCTACGGATAGCCCCACCTTGCTTCAAAACTTCGATAGCATCACCGAAACACATAGGAGTTTCTTTCTTGACTTCTCGATATGATTCTTCAAACAATTCTTTGGGGGACCAACTTTCATAGCCATATTCAGCACGAGTGTGATATCCAAGCCTGCAAGATTCATGCTCTCCTATTTCACTTTTTACCAAACCTTTACGGTAAGCTTCGCCTAATGTCATAGGTTCTGCTTCAATCTGTTTTGTGCTAATGTACTTTTTCATGATAGTGTATTTATTTACAAATCAAACATCTTCCTCTTCATAAGCCATCTTTGCACTCATGACACCAACCGAACTTAGCATCCTGATAGAAAGCCCCTTTTGTACGTCAAGCTCAAAAATCATATTGTCATTGAATTGAGCGGCAGGATATTGATACAATAGCGCATAATCCATTCCTTCCAACTTTGCGTATATACTAAGTGTGCCACTCTTCTCTCTGTCTATCTGTATTACACATTTCCCAACAGAAGTAAACTCACAGGAATAGCCCTGTTTTTCTTTACTAAATTTTAGTACATCAGTTTTTGCCATAATATTTATATTTTAGATTGTTATTCCGGTTCTTCGAATATATTGCTTATCCTGCTTCTGGAAGCATCTGCATCTTCTTTTTGGATTTGGGCAAGAGTTTCTTGTGGATCAGTAGAGATACCTAAGTTCTTGATGGCTTCTAATTGGCTGACAACAGCTTTTCCACCACTTGCTGTAACCCATTTTTCTATTTCTGACTTTTCATCATTTTGGATAAATGGAGTTATGATGTGCTCAATCTCAACATTATCTACTTCATTTTTCCAAGAAACATTCATCATTTTCAGGAAAGCTTTGATTACGCTACATTCACGTTCAAATGCTTCTATCCATGCACCACTTTCATCTCCAACCTTTAAATGAGCGTCAGTAAGTAAAGTCTGCCTTGCATCAAATCCGATATTGCCAAGAGACTTCATGTTTTCGAAGGAAATATCCGGCATTTGTGATTGTGACCAGAACAACTTAACAAGGGTATCGACATGATATTTTAACGCCTCGATAGATTGTGCCCATGAAACATAGGACACGTCCCCGTTTTGTTCTACTCGGTAAACTCTACGGCTTTCTCCTTTATCTTCTCCTCCTTTTATGCTACCTGCTATTTTTAGGATAGGAGCGGAGTTATATGCTATGACATCGCTATTGCGTGAAAGGGTATATTCGATTTCTTTTCTGATATAGGAAAGACCGTGATAAATGGGAACAGGACGATAAACGTATACTCCGGGTATTTTCAGAATAACGACCGGCTCTGATTTAACTAATTCCCAACCGTTTCCCTGTTGTTTCCATTTATAATGAATGTTTGCCGTGTATGTCTCGAAATACGTAACTTCTTCATTTTTGACCTTTTTTGTGTATTCAAAAGACATTGCGATCATATCGCCAAGCTCATCAAGTAGAGGGTATAAGCTAACACCGTCCATTGGTGAGTAGGTTTTGCATTTTAGCTTATATTTACTTTTAAAGCCGTATAGAGTGTTGGGATTCTCAACTGTGTACCAAATGGTGAACACTTCGCATGAAGCAAAGTAAGCATTGCCTCGCTTAATATTCTCACTGTCAATACGGGCATACTTATATATCGCTTCAATCGCTTTCGCAATACTTTGGCGGGTTTCATTGTCTTCTATATTGTGATATACACGTTTAACCGGGATAGCGAACATGAATTCAGTCATTCGCTTGGTGAGGAGTTTTTCAAGTCCGATGTAGATACGGGAAGCTTTTTCTGTATCTCCATTAGATCGGATCTTATCTTTACGGGTAACTGTGTCAGATACTATATCATGTTCTGTTGGTTCGTAGTCTTTGAGAAGTTTATCCCATGAGGGGACTGTTACAGACTTTTCTTTCAAATCGTTGATTATGTTATCAACGGGCCGCGTACTGTCTAAGATAGAGGTGATTTCGTCCATTTGAGTAGAATATTACTTAATATTCGTTTTTACTTGGTGCAAATATAATAAAAGTCGCGTAATTTATATCACTTTTATTTATAAATATCCAACTAATTTGATAGCTTCATGCATGTAATAAGGGAAATTAATGACAGCAATCTCACCAGAATATCCACAACGCCATAATTCAGCCTGCCAATCTTGTATATCATCACGTTCATCAATATTGTACTTCTTCATTAAATCTCTTATGATAGCGCAATCCTCATATCTTTCCATAACTTTAGCAGAAGAATAAAGATTGAGTAAGACGTATTCTCCATAAAGGAGGAGTACTTTTTCAAATATATTAAACCGATTTTGTGTCATATCTATCTTTAAAAGTCACACATTATAGTATATTTAGTTTGCAAAATCTTTAGGACCTTTTCTGTTACATGAATTATATCTTCATTATACCTTCTTACGTTTCTGCCATATCCTTGTATGTCTTTGTTTATCTTCTGGCGGAGTGTAGTACTTTTAGGCAAACTGATTTCATAGAAATTGCCATCAATTGAAGTTATCAACATATCAGCTTGCTTCTTTTGACAATCCAATTCTGTTTCTTTGTATTCACCTTTGGGTATGAAATTAGGATTGGGTACTAAGTAGCCTTCTGCTACTACATTTCCATTTATATCATATACTTTCATAATCGTGTGTGCTAATAGAAAAACATTTTACAGTGGTTATTGTACAATCTTGATCTCAACGGGCTAGGGTTGGCGAGCCAAGCAAAATGAAAATTTAGGCTAATTTCACACATTACGTTTTTATGGTGAATCCATTGTTCTTTTGTCATAATCGTATATTTAAGCGTTGATACCAATTGCATTTCTCATAAAGTTACTCGCTTGCTCTACTGACATATTCAGTTTTTTCTGAATCAGAAGAAGCATACAATTAACTTGTTCTTTCGTATCCAAATTACCTTGTACAAACTCTGACATGATAAATTTTTCTATTGTTCTTTGTTGGATAATTGTTGCTTTCATTAAAACCTGTTTTAAAGATGAGTATATAAACCTGTCACTTGTGTAAACACTTCTTGCAACTGTTCAGAATAAATATCGCTCGTAAAGTAGATCTCTTCAGTTTCAGAGAAAGAGAAGGTCCTTTTGTTGAATTTCGAGGATTTGATGAATTTCATAGAATAAACATCCTTACCTTCTTCATAAGTGACGATTAATTTATCCGCGCCAGATTTGTTCCTGCTCAATTTAATAATCTGCTCCATGTTGCCAGATTCATTTTCCATATAACCGGTAAATTCTGAACCCGTCATAACTACAAATTTATGTCCACCAAGTTGTTGGTATAGGGACAACATAATTTCTTTTATTTGTTCTTTTGAATGTTCCATTGTAATATCGGAATTAAAAAGCTGGAAGAGTTTCTGATTGACCATTTGCATAAGCGAAAATTTGTGCTATTTCTTTAGCTAATCTTCGACTATGTTCTTTGTCACGGCCATCGTATCCATTTCTATTATGTTTTTTGAGTTCTTCTCTTGCATTAGAGAGTGTTGTTGCTGTTTTCGTACAGGGATTTGCATCAAATTTAGCTTGGGCTTCATCAAATTTAGCTTGCAACTCTTTTTCTTTATTCATCCATTCTTCTTTTTTCATTGCTCTTATGTTTTAATTGTTAGTATTATTGGTTTCTTTTAGTATTGTAAAGATACTCATTATCAGTGAGTTAACCAAATATTTATTCAATTATTTTAGGCGTAATTCGTTCATAATCAAATATTTAACTTTTGCTATAAAACAAAAATGGCGCCGACTTTCACAAGCCAGCGCACATAAGAGCAATGAAAACACCAAAAAGAAGTGTTTTCAAACGCAAAGGTACTAAAAGAAACACAACTACAAAAAATCTTTGAGCAACTCTTCATCACTAATAAAGTTGTAATCTCTAGGATAAAACGTATTCGCTAATGCGTCCATATAGTCAGGAGAACGTTTGATACGTTTCTTGACATCTTCTTTAGGCTCAATGATAATCTTTCCATTACTAAGGAATTTCCATTTGGTTTCGGTAGCTTCCTCCATTAGTTGATCGCAGGGTGGGAGAGCAGCTCCAAAACCATTTTTAGGATTGAGCCAGTCACGTAAAGCCCAATATAGGTATGCTCTCATATTGGCAAATTCATATTCGCCAGTAATATCGTGTAAGCCATCTGCACCTTCGGAATATTTACAAGAAAAAGCATTCCTACACTCTTCTTCTAGTAGCCTGGAATATACTCCAGCTCCTTCACCAATAGTATCAATAAACGCTTTTGCTCCTTTCTTCTTCAGGTAGGGAATCGTCATACCTACTACGTGCATGTGATCCGCACGTCCGGCAGATTGATGAACTTCAAATTGAGAAACGTAGTTACCGTATCGCGGACAAAGCACACTATTATCGCGTCCCATACCGGCAACGTCAACACCTAGCTTACAAGATTTGGCTGGGATGAAACCGCTTGCCTGTAATTCCTGCCAATTCCTGTTTGCTATTTCTATCCATTCATAAGGAATAAGCACATCTTCAGAAACTTTCGGGAACATACCAAGTACCTTGACGCGAAACAAATCGTTAGGCCGGTATAGCTTACCTTCCCAATTGAAATCGCCTTCTCCCTCGTTGAAATCTGTTCGCTGAATGGGGGAGCACCAATTTATCACCTTGTCCTTAACCCATTCATAATCCACTTGACCGGGTATTACTATTTGCTTCTTTACTACATTTTCTGCATTTAGAGAGCTAAGTCTGAATTTTGCAAAACGGTCAGACTTCATGGCACGAGCTGCGTAACCAGTAGTAACATTAGGATTGAACACTATGAGAAAGCGAGAATTACCCTGTAAGTTACCCTCAATAGCGTTGTAAGTCGCTTCTGATATACCGGAAGCTTCAGTAACAACAAACATAGTATTTACAGCGTGGAAACCAGACCAAGCTTCCGTATTGTCGTCACCAGCTTTAAACCCTGTTAGGAACCACTCTTCGTAATCAGTTTTAATGCCGGAAGACAATAAGCGTCCGGGCAAGAACCCTGCATTTCTAAATAAGCGGGATATTTCAGGTATCATGATATTTTGAACCTGACGGGCTGTAGGAGCCGTCATGGCAATCTTGGTATTCTTGACTAACTTACCTTCTTTCCAACGTGGAGTAAGATACATAAAACACATAGATGCACAAGCCGCAATATAATCCTTTCCCCTTGCCGTGCCTGACGCTACAGCAGTCATTGGATTATGCTGAACGGATTGAAGAATGGCTTGTTGCTCTTTGTCTAACCTTGAATGAAGAACATCATGAGCGAATTTGCACCAATCCTCCCGCCATGCTTTCATGTATCTTATAGACTTGTCATCTTTGCTCATTCTTCATCGTCTGGCAATTCTTGCATTAATTTCTCAAATGGATTAATATTCAAATCTTGCTCTACTTTTTCAACGTAACCGCGATGCTTCATTTTAGTCTTACTTAACCAAATAAGCATGGTGTTATCTTGTTCCGTCAAAGCTTTAGCAAACATTGTCGTTTCTAGCTTATCATAGAAACTTTCTTCTACTTCTTTCCATTTTTCGGCAAAATCTGGATCATTCGATTTCCATTTATAAGCAATGGAGCGTGAGATTTCTACAGCTTCACAAGCTGCGGTAACATTCAGCATCCTTGCTTCCAATGCTTTTAAAAACTTAGCTTTCTTTTGCCTTGTATTAAGCCTGTACTTCTGTGCCATCTTTACTTCCCTCCAATACATTATTCACAATTTCCAACATTTTGCATATACTCAAAGCCTGTGCTTTGATTTTGTATTTCGCCTGAACTTTTGCGGATACTTCATTTAATCGATACATTGTTTCCATGTCCAATAAAGTAAGGTTGCCAAGTTCTTTTTCTGAATAGCAATCCAATGTTTCCATTAATTTGTCAAATGAGACTTTCTGTGTATCTACAAACATAAGAGTTACTGGAACAATTTCATTATTCGGCATTTCAACTGTATAGTTGATGTCTTTAACGCTTTCTAGTACTTCATTACTGATATGCGCATACTCTTTCAGTGCGACATCCGTTATTTCATCAAGAAGCTGTTTTATTATCTCTTGATCATCTTGACCGTTTATCGAATTTGCGCTTAACTGAATAGCCCGTATTTCATCATTGGAAATATCTTTTTCATTAATATACATAATATGACATGATGTCAAACCAGCCATATTTGCCGCTTGTATTCTATGGTTCCCAGAAACAACAGTATAAGTTCCGTTGTCATGTTCAACACAAAATGGGACGCTGCTTAACTGGCCATCTCTACGAATATTATTCACGAGTTGGTTAAACATGGATTGCTCCATAAATCTTGCATTCTTCTTTATCAACTTGATAGAAGAAAGCGGAACTTCTCTTATTTGAAACTGCTTCATATTTTTATTCTTTAAATTTCCAAATAAATCCTCCTGCTGTATGGTATCTTGGTCTTTTCCTACAGCACATACCAATATTGGCACTACATACTCCTGTTTTTCTTGATGCGTCCATAATAGAATTATATTCATTCAATAAATCACCATTAGAATTATATTGAAGAACCCTACGTACTTTTAGCTCTATCTTTATCTTCTTGGGAAATTCTTCTGATATTTTGCGACACCAATAGAAACTACCTGCATGGTACTGCTTTCCATTTATACATTGATTTATAGAAGTGTTTAGTACTCCTGTTATTCTTTCGGCTTCTGCACCAGAGTTATACTCTTTTAAGAAATTACCATCCAAATCATATTGTAAAACCGGAATAGAACAAATTTCTTTTGTCTTTATATTTCTATTTCCATATTGGCAATTATACTTATGTGTACAAAATTCCAAATTATCGACTGTATTATTATTTTTACATTCATCCTTATGATTGACTTCTGTAAGATTTAAAGGATTATCTAAAAAAGTTTCAGCTATTACTTTATGTACATAAAAACGCTTGACTACATTATTCTTGCATAAACACAGGAATAGGTATCCTTTTTTATTATCACGAGGTAGCAATATTTTACCGCTATAGAATCTTCTTCCACCTTTGTATGGGACAACCCTATCTAAGGAGCGTATTCTACCTAAAGACGATGCTTGATATAAACCTTCGTACCCCTTAATATTTTTCCAAATTTCATCCATACATTTATTCCTTTCTCGGCTCATCACCGTATTTTTCTACAAATGCTTTTAAAATATCATCTAAGTTGCCACGAATACCTGCATCTTGTATGTAATGGAGTTTACCAACGCAACGTTCATGTAATTTGAATACACCACGATATTTCATACTTACAGGTTTATCGGTGAACACGGAAGTAGCAATAACACCACATTGATGTTTATATCTTATATCCAGTTCTGATTTAAATTCTGATGAAAGAACGCCCATTATTAGCAATCGGCTCAACTTAGGCAGAGGGTGGTCTATGACAAAATCCGATTTCATCCAAACTGCATCCATGCCGTATTTGCTGACCTTCAGGAAGTCAAACATACAAGCTCCGAACACGTAATCATCCAAGAACCACAAATAACAGAACGGAGCTGATCCGAGTATGATGCCTTTCTTCAAGTAAATCATGCGCAGATAATCAATTTCTGCCATAGAAGCACGAACAAACCGGAGTTTGCTATTATTTGTAAGTACGTAATCGTCTGGCAACCGTTTATATTTTAGAGGGATGATAGTCCGCTTGTTAAAACTGCTGTCTCCACTTTCTACCACATTAGACCAAATATATGTGCGTTGGTCTTTGAATACCTCTCTTCTGCCCATAAATCCATGCTGCGAGAGAGCCATGTAATTAACTTGTTCTTCATCTATTTCTGCATATTTCGTTTTAGTTCGTTCTTGAGATCCAAAATCATCCAATAAGAAACGCTGTAATGCGTTGCTTGTGGCTTTCATACCGGAATGAAATTCATTCTGATAGATCAATATGTCATTCTCTTTGCAGTTAAGAATTGCATCTGATATATCAGCACAATAAAATACTTCAATAGACTTACTTTTAAGGCTGTCTACGAGCTTTTGGTAACGTTCCGTATACTTCTTATGGTAATGCTCCAATTTTGCCATAAAATCGTCATAAAGCGACTTATGGTAAATATCTTGTGAGTTCTTATGCTTCTTGATGGCATTGAACAGATGGATAGTGGCAATAATTTCAGCCGGACTTTCAGACTTGATATTCAGAAACTCATATTCATCATTAAAACGCAGTTCTTTTATCTCTCCCTTGATTGCCTTATACATCATGTAGATAAAATACTCCTTTGTATACACCTTAATCTCACGGTTGGTAAGTATTTGCTCTATATCCATATAGTATGAGTTTACCACATGAGCAATATCAAATTTGGCCGCTTCTTTCTTGATGAAGGAAAGCATACGATTAGTTTTCTTAAACATGGAGCCTACTATCGTAACATTGTCCGAGTGTTCTGCTGCCCAAAGTAACGGTTTATGTCTTTGGGGAACCTTGGAATAGTCTATATGGAATGTCTCAAGACATTTGTCAATAGTGGTGAGTTGCTTATACTCTTCCATGTCTTCATGTAGGTAGGCATATTCTACAAATGAATACATGAATTTGATTGTTTCCAGCACCTTGTCGAAGTCCCATGAACTATTGAAGATACGGAATTCTGCTGTTCCTATCTTTTCAATAGAACATAAGTTGAGCCAGTACCGGATATGTCCTCTATCTGATCCATTACTAAAAACTTTCAGTAAATTCTCAATATTATCTGCTTCAAGAACTCGTTTTACAACATCCCAAGGTGGACTGGGTACGAGATATTTTGTTTCCCACCACTCGGCAATGTCAAATATTCGTTTGATTGGATAAGCGGTGTAGTAGGAGAGGGCAAACAAACGTTTGATAACATTCAAGTCCATATCTTTGATGTATAGATGTGCATCAAAACCTTCATTCCACATGAGATAACTTCCTGCATCTCTCATGGTCTGAATAAAATTCTTCAACTCCTGCAAATCTTCTATACAATAATGGTATGGGCGTGTGTTTATTTCCCCGCCAAATTGACCGTGATGCGTAACTGCCGATCCATCCGAGTTATTCATCATGGTTAGCTTGTTATCCGTCCACTTGTAACCAGATGGAAGAGGAATGTGCTCTTTATCACCATCAGCGAACTCCAGTTCCATGCCAAATGTGCGATTGGCTATATAGTCAATCCACGGTTTATCTATATTCGTGTTCTGCATATCTCAACTTGACTAATGATTTATAATCAGGGACAAAACGAACCACATCACCAATGTGATAATTCGAAACATGGTCACATTGCATTATTGTATATTCGCTGGAGCTATCTACATACTTCAAATTGGTATAATAGGGAATTCTGCATTTAGCCATGTCCGCCATTGAATAACCGCAATCGAGAATGAGTTGATTACGCTCTGGATAGATGCCTATTATTCTTGTTTGTAGTTCTATCCCATTAAAGCCTTTTTTCTCTTCATTATTGCAATATGGAATAGTGCCAAACAGCATATATTCTCCTATTCGCACATCACTTATGAAGTTTGGAAGTTTGTCATACTGTCCGAGCCAAAAACTTCCTCCTAAACTGATGGATTCAATATATCCTTTTAGGTTGTCCCAGATGTCGTATAATCGCGACATTGGCGGGTATTTGTCATTGAGGCAACCGGAAGTAATCATACCGTATATATGAGCATCTGAAAGCATCCTTATTTCGTTAGCTAGTTTGCTTGCTTCATAAATGCTTAAACCTTCTCTGTTATCGTAAGAGTCAATTGGAATGTAGTAGTTGTGTATTCCTAGGCAACCCTCTCCATTAATAGTGAGATATTTCCAAGCATCAGCAAATGATGTTACTACTGCACCTATATTATCTTTTGTCGCTTTCCCAATAGAATAACATACGCTATCTTTCAAATGTAACCCGAAAATCTTATTTCTTATTTTATCCGCTATATGCTCATGAATATCTTCATAGAAGTCCTTAAACATTAATGAAATGGGAACATTAACAAATGATTGCGCCTTTTCAATGTTCTCTATTATATTCTTGGTATAGACAATAACTTTCACAGCTCCCACTTTAAGATTAAACGTTCAATCCCTTTGTATTTGGTATCACGTTTGAACGAGAACCCGGCATTGGTAAAACTCTTGATGCTTGCTTCATTTTTTGGTGAGGTCATGGCAAATACCTCTTGTGCACCGTTTGAAACCAATTTTGCAAGATTTGCATTGAGTAAAATGTACTGAAAGCTATTACCCCTATAATCTGAACGAACGAAACATTTATCTACGTAGGCAGTACCGTATTCAGTGAAATATGCAAGCGAATAAGCAACCAGCTTATCATTTGTCAATAATCCGTAACTGCAACCAGATTGCAAGCACTTGACTATATCTTCCGGTTCCGAAGCGAAACACGTATCAGGATCAGAGAGCAACTTTTGTTCCATTTCTTCTATGGTAGTAATGTCAGACATAGATAAAGCTTTCACTTGCATATTGTATTCTATGCTGCCTTTATGCGTCGGGAACAATGGTTCGTAACGGTCAATCCATGCTTTAGAAAGGAATGTGTCTATATCGACTTTAGGCAATAATGCTTTTCTATAATTGTCGAAAATGTCTAATACAAATTCCTTATGCTTAGCAAGTTGCTCATTTTTCAACGGACATTTACCGCTACGGAAAACAAGACCTTTCTTTACCGACTTTACCCACAAAGGATAAGTTCTACACATGATAGGTTTGTAGCCATTATCACATGATTTACAGTCTTTAGCGATACATTTTACCTTTTTACCGCCAAAGTAATCATCATCTATAATCTGTAAATGGGAGATTTCTTTTTCATGCCCTTCAAATTCATGGGGCAAGATTACAATATGCCCGTCCGATCCGAACGAACAACACTTCCAACCGCAGCCGGAGTTTTCACATGCTCTTATTAGTCCTTTTTCGTCCATATATTTAGGTTGTATATAACTTCATATACATTTTGCGTTAAATGCCTGCCGAGCGTATTCCCGACAGGCCTAAACACAAATCCATCATTTTTCAAGCTACTTGCAAGAACACTTATGCAATCTATTCGGCTTCTTTACAGTCGTGTCAGATGGCAATTTCCATCACCCCGTAAACTGCACAAGCTTTAATGTTCTTGCTTTTGCTTATCGCTACTATAAGGGTTGAGGTAGCAGCAGGACTCGAACCTGCAATGCTTGGCAATCTTCTACATCTTCCGTGTAACACTGGATTGGTTCGTTTTATAATGATGCCCAGTTTTCATAACATCGTAACCAAGTCTACTAAGAGTTGTCAGCGTCTACCAATTCCGCCATACTACCAAATTTGCGTGTCTTTCCACGCTGTCAGATTGTTTGCAGTACCAACTAAATGCAAGGAATCGAACCTTGTCGCTTACTTTACACAACCTCAATCAACGAGCCGAGTTTAACGGCATTAGAGCGGAAACAGGGAATCGAACCCCACTCTTTGGCTGGAATGCCAACGCTCTACCGATGAGCTATTTCCGCAAATGCTTGTCTATTCCAAGCAGCCAATGGTTTCCGTTTTCAATTGACGTGTGTATCCATAACCATAAAAAGCCTCACACATATCTTTAGAACAAACTAGCTTGTTCATACTTAGGTTCTTTCTTCTCAACTACTCCGAACTCTGTTATTTCAATACCAGTTTTTTCAGTAAGCCACTTTGCCAAAATATGACGATGGCAGAAATCACCCGGTTTTTCGTAACAGCAGAGAGCGACATCTTTACCTTCACTGTGTTGTTGGATAGTTTGAATCAATTCTTGCGGATTGACTTTTGCAAGAACATCATTCAAATACATACTCGTGTACTCTTCATAAGTCCATTTGTCATCCAACATATATCTTCTTGGTGCAACCTCTATAATTTGAGGTGCGTTATAAAATTTTGGTCTGCCTAAAGCGACACATATCATTTTGATGTTCGCTGCTGCCAGTTTTCTGTAATTTCCAAAATATGATGTATAAATCCTCATTGCTTTAATTTTATGGTGTAAAGATACAAAAAGTGGCGTAATTTCAATCACTTTTAGTCATAAATTTGTCTAATTTGATAATTTTATTGTCTCAACTTTATAGCACCTCATCATGTGGTCTGTTTCGCATCCCATATTGAATGTTTTGCCAAGATAGTACATGTGAGCTTCTTCCTCTGGTAGGTTGATAGGAGTGACGAACCAATCTTTATTGCCTTGTTCGTCTTTTAAATACACTTTTACTGTTGTTTTCATCGCTCTATGTTTTATAAAAGTAGGGTTAATCAATATTCTCAATTAATTTAAGAACAAGATATTCTGGTGAAACACCTTTGATTTCACAAAAATCGAGGACGTCTTCTTTTTGGATATTTGAGATTTCAACTCCTCGAATAGTCATTTTTTTTGTTTGGATTGTTTTTTCATTGCAATCCATACGCTTGAATCTGTTTTTGTAATCATTCATAATTTACACTTTTACCGTTGTTTATATTAAAATGAAGGGTCGATATAATGGCTCTGATAATGGAGCATCAATAATACTCCATCTTTATACGGTTGTCCTTCCATAACCCAATATCCATTTCTTCTTTTGGTAAACACTTTTTCTTCCCCTTCAAGTTCTGGTAGAATTTCATATTTCCCATCGTAATAGTCAATGCATCTCGTCTGGTTACAAGTGACTTCAATTTTGCAAGGAGAAATTATTTTTGTTACTGTAGCTGCGCGTTTATCAGAGTAATAGCAAATTGTACAGCCTAGACCAAGCTCTGGTATAAGGTTCTTAATAGCTTCCATTCGTTCTTTATCTTTTTCTTGTCTCCATTTGAAAAAGTCTTTTTCGTCCGATGGGCACTCTCTTTTCTCTATTTCATGAAGAATTGCAAAACTTTCTTTGCTTGTTAATTTACTCAATGTTTTCATTGCTCTTATCTTTTAATTGTTAGTATTATTGGTTTCTTTTAGTATTGTAAAGATACTCATTATCAATGAGTTAACCAAAATAAAACAATCTAAAAACTTTTACTTAAACTTTGTTTAACTTATTGAGTAACAGTTGCTTAGTCTGTTAATCTGAATTCGTAAGCAAATACAAACGGATTACTTTCCCATATGCCTTTGCCGGAAACTTTATTTATCAAGAATTCGAAAGCTTGTTGAGGTATGTCTGTTGACAGGTATCCTCTTTTTGTGTGAGGGGTATGATATATCTTTATTCCATCATTATCGGTATATTTATGTATAATTCCCTCTTTCAAGCAATCTTCATCGCTAATGTCCTGTAGGCGTTCAACCTTGATCCCGGTAATTTTGATATGGTGGGGCATTAGGTCGGCTTTCACAAACATTTTATTAGTCCAACCGGGAGTATTCATTAAATCATCTCTAAGACTTTTCCATTTTATTATATCGTGAATATCAACCAAATCTAATTCATCTATAATCTGTCCATGTATGCTTGTTTTTCTACGTAACGCAGCGTAATAATAATTGTCAACATCCATATAACTTTGCGCAATGGCAATAACTTCTCCGACCTTATATTTAGGTTCAAATGTCATACGAATATTATCAGACTTATCTTTCCAAATAATACAATTATCGACAATGTCAAATGTATCGTCAATATCAAGGTAAGGAGCAAGTTTATCAGGGATATAAAATATCCTTCTTGTCATAGTCTTTCGACCTTCCAATACGGCTTGGGTTAAGTCAAATTTATCATTGAACATTATTTTCTTACTCATATCACATTTATTTTAGTTTCCAATAAAAACCTCCGGCAGACTTAGATCGTCCTTTAAGGCAGTTTGTTATTGATGTTATAAGTATGCCATTTTCTTTTGCTGCGATGGTTATATTTATATATTCTTCAATAATTCCTCCATTCATGTTACATTTCATAATAGCCTTACCGTTTTTATATTTAACATCATTATCATCAACATATCTCCAAATAAATCCTTTATAAGTATTATATTTAGGCTTTCGCAAACAACACCAATTAATACTTGATTGAGAATACCCCAACTCTCTTGCTGCTATAGTTGCAGATTCCCATTCTTTAATTTTATTGCCACTCAAATCGTATTGTACAATTGATTTGCTTTTTGACTTTGCTATGCGTTTATTATGACTGCCATAGTTGTTATTATATCTCCTATCACACCATTCAAGATTTTCAACGAAATTGTTTTGTCTGTTTTCGTCTTTGTGATTGATGCAATCAAACTTATCTGGATAGGGATTTTCAATAAATAATAAGGCAACTAATCTGTGTATTCGATATGCGTATATCTTTCTTCCTTTTTGAATGTGAATTGTCGGATAACCATATTTATTAAGATGAAACGATTTTTTCTTATGATTTTTAGAAAAACGAACATTCCCATAATTTGATACATCCAAATTGCACCCATTTAGGTTGATTGACTTCCAAATCTCATTGAACATTATTTTCTTCATGATTATTCCTCCCATTCTACTCTAACCGTAGCTTTGTATGTAACACCTTTTTCATTGACTTTCACACGCATGGCTTCTTCTTTTGATTTGTGAACCGCTCCAATACATCTTTCCATGAATGTTTCATATATATTTATCCATCCTTCTTTCTTTATTCCCTCCATTAATAAATCATTTGAGGAGTCTACTTCCCCATCAGAAAATCGTCCTTCTTTAGTAAAAGAAGCGGGATATTCTTTGCCATTATCGCTTTTAAGTAGAGCAACAATAGGGAATCTATCGTTATCTGCATCAAAACATATAATTCTAGCTCTAAATCCTTCTCTTGTGCATAGAGGCGCACCTGCTTTTGCTTTTTCTAAATCAAATGGTTTCATAATTTTGTATTTTATATTAGTTCAATTGCTTTCTGTATTCCAGCTTCCAATGCTTCTTCGTAGGTGTCCCACTGACCACCATCGTTAGGACCTTTAAATATTCCATCGGTTATATGAGTTCCATTGTCAGCTTTGCATATATCATAGCTATAACCGCAAGCGTTTCTAATGATGGAAATATGTAGGTTCTTCGTTTCACGTAGCCACTTTTGAGCGGTAGACTGATTAGGTGCGGCTATTAAATATATGGCTAACTTACATTTTAAACATGTTTTTAAAGCATCGCATTCAAAGAATTCCTCACATAAATTTGGAACAGGTAATGAATTATAAGAGCTTGGAATTCTATTACCATCATTGTATAACATTCCATTATTCTGATAAGCGTATAATGTTCTTTCATCAAAGCCTTTTTCTTTCAGTAAATACGCTGTTTCTAATGTTATAAGTTTATCTTCCATTTTATTCCTCCTTTTCTTTAAAGTGTTCTATTAGCTCTTCTACGGAAGCCTTGTGAATTTCTCTGTTATATCTATTAAGATAATACTTAATAGTTTCATCGCACATTTCATCCCCACATTTAAACCATAAGTTCCCATCAGTAAACCATTGGTTCTTGTCAGTGTCATCCCTCAATGCGGCTATTGCAAGGAACAAAGCCTCATTAGTTCCGCAATGAATATACCCATTACATTGTTCAGGAGGATATGGAACATCAATTCCAAACATCTCATCATTGTCTGTCGCTAAAAAATCATCGTTTATATACCTTTCATATCCTATTTTATACCCTAAACGAACTAACTTATCTCGAAGCTCCGGTGTGTTTTTGAGTATAAACGAAGGTGTTGTAAATCCCATAGTTATTCGTTTTTAAGTTCTTTCAATACCTTTTTCGCTATCTCATAGTAATTCAACTGCCAATCAGAACAGATGTCGTCCGCTTCATCATCGTAATGATTGACATGTACGTATAAGTCCAATTCCTCCCTAAACTGTTCTCCGCATAATCCATTGTCATCACAATCATCATACATATTCAATTCATGGGCTACTTCTTTACATTCTTGATGTGTAACAAAATCATATATAGTCCCATCATAAACATTTGTCTGACGGACATATTTTTGCCCTATCGCTATCTTTTCGCAACAAAACTCACATCCATGCTCTTTCCTGGCTGTTGGATAGGTTTCTCTTAATACTGTAGGCATAGTTATTCCTCCTTCTTTACTAATTCAACTTCTGTCGGCTCTTCATCTTCCCATTTTACTTCGGGAAATAAAGAAGAGTCCAGCTTATAGAAATCATGGGGATTGTCACTACATAATTGCCAACTTTCCGAATACTTCACGGGTTGCTTCTTATAAAGGTACAAATCACCGTCTTTGTCTCTTGCTACATACATATTAGTCTCCTTTCTTTAGTTCTTCAATGAGAGCATCAGCAAATATAACAGCTGCTCTTGCAATATTAGTTTGAATTTGTCTTTGACCATGCTCTGCTCCCTCACATAAAACCTGATGATAGAAATCTTCATTTGACATTATTGCAGTAACTGTTTCCTTTGCTATTTCATAACGTCTCTGTTCCCAATCAATAGCTTCAAAATCTTCAAAGAAGTCCAATTCTGACACTTTGAAATACATACCTTTCACTAAGACAGTTCCATCATCATATAAATCCTCAAAATCCACAATTTCTCCGGTTGCTTTTATTCTTGCTTTCATATTTAGTCTCCTATCTCTTTAATCCGTTCTAGTACATTCTATTTTAATATTTTTAATTTTACACCACTCGTCAAAGGTCATTACACTTATATACCCATATTGTTCCAATAAAGATTGTTCATATTGGAATAGTTCTTTTGCTTCTTTTTCAGTCATCCATTAATCTCCTTTCTCCTTAATCCGCTCTAGTACATCTCTGTTGGCTTCCAATATTTCATCGAAAGACGGGATGTACATCCAATAGGTTATACCTAATCTTTCTTCATTCACGTTTGCTCCCGTCTCCCATTCTCCCAAAGTTGAAAGGTAACAAATAAGGAATCCATAAGCTCCTTTAGTTAGAACCATAGTATTAGCTTCCGGCAACCTATCTTCCACGCTTATCCACGGTGATTGCTTTGCCTGCCATTTTGCACCAGCGATAAAATCATCCTGTGTTTCTCTATACAAAATTCCTCTGTCAGCAGGATCATATATCTCGTCAGCGTATTTTCTTGCTGCTTCTTCTAATGTCTGTTTCATATTTACTTTTGTTATGAAGGTTTATTAATCACCAAGTCGCACTCCGGTGCCCAACCTAAAGACTTCGTACCATCCCAAACATTGTATAACCATTCATCTACATATCCCTTCTGTGGGTTGAAATCAGAATGATAAGCGTTAATTATCTCAACCTCTTTGCCAATCTCTAATTTATTTGGATGATTGGCAATCTTTACTTTTTCTCCAATTTTAAATTTTGCTTCCATTATTTCCGTTTTTTAGGTGGTATATAAATCGGTGATACTTTCCCTTTATTTATGCCATTCATTCGGTCAACCGTCTTTTTATCGAAGATGGCAGAACCGGCAAGACCTTTGATATTCTTTCCCATATATGCTCCTTTCTATTCTTGTTTGAATTAAACTCCATTACTCACACAATCCATGAAACATGCTCATGCAAGCGTAACCACCTTCCGGCTCGAAAGCATCCAGCGTAGCATTCTTATCAGTCACATACTGGAAGACATCTTCAACCGTTGGATATTTCCGGTTTGTACATGCATATCTTGGAATATAGGTTGGTGGAAAGAAAGTGGAGCCACGCTCTGTTTTTTCACGCATGAGGCGTTCCGCTTCCAGCAGTCTTTGTTTCATCGGTTCATCTTGCATTAATTGCAATACTTCACGTTTCCGGCACATGATACAGGGAAAACAACCAACTCGAGAAAATCCTTTGTAATAAAGTGGATTTGGCTTTTGTCCAGCATTTAGAATACAGTCAATAACATTCTGTGAAGTCCAACGAAAAATTGGGCGGATAACGGAAGCATCGTACTTTGAACACCATTCTCGAACCTCTTTACTCCGATAAGTTTCTTTTTTCCCTTTCTTATTAGGTTGAAAATATGATTTGAAGTACATACATTCATCCTCCATTGCAGCACGTGTGGCACTTTCACCTGCTCTGATTCCTTGAATGATAATACAGCTTTCATTAAGCGAAAGCACATGGTCAATCATAGGTTTCATCTTTAGTTCTGAAGTACAGAACCGAGCATTGGTAGATGGGAAACGTTTCTTATACACTGCTAAAGAGACAAAGTCATACTTTGATTTTAGTGTGGTCAATTTAACACCCATTTGAGAACAAGTATCTGTTATGTGTTGATAGGTATCAGGATGTTCCCAGCCTGTATCACAGAAAACGGCTTCTATTTTATTGGTTCCGTATCGTTTGGCGGCTTGGATTAGACAGGCTTGTGAATCCTTACCACCGGAAAAACTTACTATTATCTTCATGTTAATTGCTTTATGGTTAATATTTTCCTGTTGTTTTCCAATCATGGAACATCTTCACATAATCAATTCCATTATTCTCATTTTCACGTAAATGAAAGAATTGTTTTTGACCACATCCTTTACATTCCCAAACTACCATAGTTCCCCATTGCGATTCTGCAAAACCGATAATATCCTCAACAACACAATACTCATTTTGTCTATGGGAAGTTGGATTTGAACAATTACCACCCCAGCCAGAATTAATGCAATCAAACACACCTTTATTCATTTTTCCTTGCAATGGAACTTTGTATTTAGGCGGAATGTTCTTCTTGTTAATCTCACTCATATTTATTCTAGTTTTACTCTATTTGACTTCTACTTTAAACGGAAGAGGATAACCGCCAATCAAACGATTGTAGACATCTTCCCAGCAGTACGGCATATTGGCATTATTTGCCAATTCCTTTGCTATCTCTTGTAACCTTTCTTTGCTCATTACTATTCTAAGTTTTACTCTAATTGATTCGTATATACTTACCTGCGATATCGCAAGTTCTTAATATATCGGCATTATCTTCACCGAAAGCGATTAGGATACTTCCGCAACCGGGCGAATCTCCACGAGTCCCATCAGGTCGGAAGAACCTAATCCGGTTACGTAGAAATTTCATAGCTGTTGCTTTTTCAAAGATGACATCTTGGAACATCTTACTATCGCAGCGGTTGAATAGTAGAGCGATGCCGTTACCGTGTTCTGCCAGACGTTTAACGAAAAGTTCTATTAGAGGACGGGAGTAAGGTGGATTTAGCCAAACACGACCTACCCAATCTTTAGTTAATCCGTCATGGTTCTTGTTGTACATTTGTGTAGCTGTTTGCCAAAGCGGTTTAACCGGAGCGCATGGATCTAAATCGAACTTTCCCAATGCGTCTATAATTTCTTTTGGCGTGTACCATTCATCGGTGGTATTAAACGATTTCTCAAAGGTTGTATTCATTGAAAATATTTTAATTAATTGTCCAATTCTTCTATTCTTTTAAAAATTTCATATACCAGCTGGGGACACATGGAATTTCCGTAAGCGTGAAACACCTCTTTTTTCAGTCGAGATTTGCCATACATTTCAAGTGATCTATCGGAAAACCCATAATCCACGCTACAAACTGGTGGTTGACCAGCCCACGTAGCCCCAACCGATAAAGATGTTCCGGCAAACAGCCTGCGCTCCTTGACAATCGTCTTGCATACATCGGAGAAGAAAGATTCTCCCTCCGGTAATCGGACGCTGTCGGAGTAAGCAACCAGGTAACACCTGGCTCTTCTTTGGGGCGCGCCTGCGTCTGAAGCGTACATAATCTTCCATTCAGCATTGTACCCCAATTCGGAAAGCGAATGGAGGATTTTTGCAAAATCTCTTCCGTTGTTAACTCTTGTGATATTGGCAACGTTTTCTGCAACAACCCATCGTAGACGGATTTCATCAACCGCCCGGCACATGTGCCACCATAATCCGGTCCTTTCTCCTTCAAGTCCGAGTTGTCCTTTTCCTCCCATCTGCTTTGCCTTACTTGCATCTTGGCAGGGGAATCCGCCTGTAAGGATGTCCACTCGGTTTCGCCAAATATTGAAATCTGTTTTGGTAATATCTGCATAACTTGTACCTTTAAATCGTTTTTCCAAAAAGCTCCGGCAGAAATCATTTATTTCACAATGAAACAGATTTTTCCAGCCCATCCATTCGGATGCAAGTTCCGGAGCTCCAATGCCACTAAATAATGAGCCGTGAGTTTTCTTCATTATCATTCATCGTTTAATTAATATTATCCATCAGGTGGTTCGCTATCGCATACACCACCAGGTAAAATAAGATGTTCACTCCTAGGAGAAGGAGGATGTTTAGGAGTATTCTCATAACTAATCCAGCTTCTCGTTACTTTCGAAAATATGAGCAAACGTACTTTTTTCATCTGATAGATCGAGTCCAAGTTGTGAAGGGTGACGTTTGATGTAATTATAAAATGCGAACATCTTCTTGTCATCGTCACCGCAGCGGTCTACCAACAGCCGGATGAAAGCCAGAAGACAATCGGAGTCGTTTCCGAAGTTTTCCTGTGTGGAGAACTGTGTTTTATCCACATCTTGTTTCAATTTCCGGATCGCGGCTATTGCTGTGTTGAAATTGCGTTTCGCATCGTGGCGTAATTCATAGCCTTGCTTTCCCATTTCGCTTCTCAAATCATAGAGAAGGGTTTCTACGACATCTGTCAACACGTATGCTAGGTTGAGGGTCGTATTAAGATTTGTTGTTCCTACTAACATGATTTATTATACATTTTTCAATTCCACTTATGCGCCATGAACTTTTCGATGGCTGCTTTACTTTAGTGTACAACGAGCATCGTTTGCATATAGGCTTCAGATGCCTTCCGTCGTAATGAATACCGTTACAGATTACCGGATAACTTTGGAGTATCATCTGTTCGGTTATTGGCATTGTGATTTAGTAGGTAGATAACAGGCATGAGAATAGATTGAGTGAGCCTGTTGAGTACCACTTCTTTTTCAGTTAATTTTCTTCTTGTTTTCATTGCTCTTATATTTTATATGTTTCTGATTTACAGGTGTAAAGTTACTTGATTTGTAACTTGTAAACAAACGTTACTTTTCTTATTTGCATAGCTTTAGATTAAATTAACCTGTTGCAAATCAGCTATTTCCTTCTGCTATTTCCTGTAAGGGGGATGAGATTGAAACTCTTGAATCGGTCAACAAGTCGATCAGCAAAACGCTTTTTAAATTCTTCTGCATCAAGATTACTTGTTATGTGATACATCTTGCCAAATTGCTGGTAAATCTCATATCTTGCATATAAAAATTCATCTATCACACTGTTTAGACTAGTGCCATAACTTTTCTGATTCTCCGTTTCCAGCCCTATATCGTTCAAACAGATATTAAACGGCTCCGGTTTAAACCCTTTCGATTGTCCTTCATTGAACGTATGTCGATCTATATGACCATTCATCTTGTAATAGTTCATCATTTGAGTAACCGATAGGTTCTCAAAAGTATTCGGGTTATGAGTCAATCGTAAATAATCAGAAAAAATCTGCATAAGCATCGTTTTACCGGTACCGGGTTCTCCGACAAGTAGCAGGTTTTTATGGATTTTGTAATCTTCATCTGGGAAAACCTGTTCTGCATACCGGCATCCATTGAAGTAGTAAAGCAGGAAAGACAACACCTTTGAGTTGTTTTCGTCTACTTCAAACTCTCTGAATTCACGCCCCATATAGTTATTCCCGATATACCTGATAAAATCACGATGGGCATAAAACTCATTGGGATTCGTCAAGTCATATTCAAAATCTTGAAGAATAGTCTTTCTGTGGCGCTCTATCAGATTCCCGATCTGCTCCTTTTTCAGCTTTGCTGCAAATGAATTTCTCTGTTGGACCTGTTGTAGTTGATCCGATAGTTCCTTTTCCAGAATTTCCATTTTTTGCCTTAGAAACGATTTCGTTATACTTCGAGTTAATATTAGCTACGCTAAAGTTATCCAGTAACCAACTATCCTTGACGGACGTGAGGAATACTTGGAGAGCGTACAACACAGAGGCATCATCAACGGGAATATGTCTTTGTTCCCGTGAAAATGTTAGCTTACGAAGCAACTGGGACATATTGCCGGCATCTTTGGCAGTCCAGTAATATTCTTCGCCAAAAGTATTTCTGAAATGTTCTTCAAAAGCCTTTCGAGCGTTAGCATTTAGGCTATTAGCCCGTTTAGGCTTTGCAGGATTGTCTTTAGCAATCTTTTCTTCGAGTTCCTTAATTCTGGCTAAAGCCTCATTCAAGGCATGATCTTTTTCAGAAATAACTTTTTCTAAATCCTCAAACCCCTTGGGGGGGGTGG